>ERZ1673752.883-NODE-883-length-47460-cov-13.926632_pt1 | contig 47460 bp, 37 predicted proteins | sample MGYA00580195_ERZ1673752 | MGnify/ENA primary metagenome ERZ1673752 (study PRJEB41218, sample SAMN15661744) | gut metagenome | host: Homo sapiens | place: Canada: London | collected 2015-08-20/2019-03-30 | study: EMG produced TPA metagenomics assembly of...
ATGATGCATGAGCGGCTGCATGGTTACCATCCATGGTTTTCATCTTTCTTGCCATTGTTTTTTCCTCCTTAAAGGTTTGTTAAAAAATATATTATTTAGGCTTATGAAGGCCTAAAATTCCATTGGTTATTATATCATAGATTCCCAGTTATGTCCATTTTCTTTCATTGTTTTTTGTATATTATCCTGTACAAACGCCGTTATCTTTTTCACAAATAAAAAAGAGCTGTTCGGAATTTTCCCTCTCCAAACTGCTCTCCTTATCATCTCATACGCTTATCCCAACTCACATCCGGGAATCACTTCTCCTCTTTTCCGAAAAGATCTTTCATGGATTTCCGACGGAGCATTGTCCACAGCTGATCCTGGATCTCCTTAAGCTCATCATGTGCATGGCAGGGAACTCCGTCCTGTCCGTTCCTTGGACACTGATATGTGCCGTTCAGGCACTCAATGATGGACATATCCGGATCGATCGCACTGTATATCTCATATAATGACAGTTCTTCCGGATCTCTCTTCAGCGCGTAACCGCCATGAACTCCGCGGTATCCTTCCACGAGCCCTGCATTCTGAAGCTTCTTCAGTATCTTGTATGCAAAGGGTGCTGTGATCGATTCCCTCTCACAGATCTCGCTGACGCTCAAACGCGGCTCCCACATCAATGCGCGGATAACCCGCATCGCATAATCGCTTTCTCTGGTGATAAACATTTTTAACCTCTCTTCTGTTCAACTAAGCTGCTGATTTATGATAGTTTCCGCATTCCATCCGATCTGCCACGTTCTTGGGTGTTTCTGATGTGCCAGAGAGCCGGATATCCATATCCCCGGAATACTTCATTACCACATACGACAGTATAACCCATTTTTTTATATAATAAAAGGTTATTATTTTCCTGTGATTCATAGTAATCCCCTGTTTTTCCTTTATTTAGCCGAAAAAAGGAAAATACAGCTTGCAAATTTTTCAGTTTACGGTACAATAGGAAACGATTGTAATGCTTTCGTATGTAATTGAAACGATATTTATTTAATGAAAAAAGAGGTATGATATGATTTCAGCAAATAACATCACACTGCGCGTTGGAAAAAAAGCGCTGTTTGAAGACGTTAACATCAAATTTACAGAGGGTAACTGTTATGGATTGATCGGCGCCAACGGCGCAGGAAAATCTACATTCCTCAAAATCCTTTCCGGTCAGCTTGAGCCTACCAAGGGCGACATTGTGATCACCCCCGGTCAGAGACTTTCTTTCCTGCAGCAGGATCACTTCAAATATGATGCTTATCCGGTTCTGGATACTGTCATCATGGGTAATGAAAGACTCTATCAGATCATGAAAGAGAAAGAAGCCATTTACGCAAAGGAAGATTTCACAGACGAAGATGGCATCCGTGCCAGCGAGCTTGAGGGTGAGTTTGCAGAAATGAACGGATGGGAAGCAGAGTCCGATGCTGCTACTCTTCTCAACGGTCTCGGCGTCGACACCGAGTTCCACTATACACAGATGGCAGACCTTACCGGTAGTATGAAGGTCAAGGTTCTTCTTGCACAGGCTCTTTTCGGAAATCCTGATATCCTTCTTCTTGATGAGCCGACCAACCACCTGGATCTTCCTGCTATCGAATGGCTGGAGGAGTTCCTGATCAATTTTGACAATACGGTTATCGTAGTATCCCATGACCGTTATTTCCTGAACAAGGTCTGCACACATACTGCTGATATCGATTATGGCAAGATCCAGCTTTATGCCGGAAACTACGACTTCTGGTTTGAATCCAGCCAGCTTCTGATCAAGCAGATGAAAGAGGCCAACAAAAAGAAAGAGGAGAAGATCAAAGAGCTCCAGGAGTTCATCTCCCGTTTCAGCGCCAATGCTTCCAAATCCAAGCAGGCGACTTCCAGAAAGCGTGCCCTGGAAAAAATCCAGCTGGATGACATGCGTCCTTCCAGCCGTAAATATCCATACATCGACTTCCGCCCGAACCGTGAGATTGGAAACGAGGTCCTCATGGTGGAAAATCTGTCCAAGACCATTGATGGAGTAAAGGTTCTGGACAACATTTCCTTCACTCTTGGTCGTGAAGATAAGGTTGCCTTTGTGGGTGCCAACGAGCAGGCCATCACAACCTTCTTCAAGATCCTTACAGGTGAAATGGAGCCGGATGAAGGAAATTACAAATGGGGCGTTACCACTTCCCAGGCATATTTCCCGAAGGATAACACACAGGAATTCGATAACGACCTTACTATCACCGACTGGCTGACACAGTACTCCGAGATCAAGGACGCAACCTACGTCCGTGGATTCCTTGGCCGTATGCTTTTCCCTGGTGAGGATGGTGTAAAACGTGTCCGTGTTCTTTCCGGTGGTGAAAAAGTTCGCTGTCTTCTTTCCAAGATGATGATCTCCGGTGCCAATATCCTGATCCTGGATGAGCCAACCAACCATCTGGATATGGAGTCTATCACAGCACTGAACAACGGACTGATCAAATTCCCGGGAGTGATCCTTTTCACCTCACACGATCACCAGTTTGTACAGACAACTGCAAACCGCATCATGGAGATCCTTCCTAACGGCAAGCTGGTAGACAAGATCACCACTTACGACGAGTATCTTGCCAGCGACGAAATGGCCAAGAAGCGTCACGTATTCCAGGTTAACGAAGAGGACGCACAGGATAACTAAATCCCATGCTTCTGTAACAAAAAATCTCCCCTGTTTCCGCCTTTACAGGCAGTCAGGGGAGTTTTTTTATCTGTTTTATATGCGCTTACTCCATGGTGATCGGAGCAAGCTTGCCCTGTGTTACATCCAGAAGATCTTTAAGCGGTACCTTCAGGGTAAGGCCTACTCTTCCACCACTTACATAGATCTCATCAAAGTTTTCGGCAGACTGGTCAAACACCACCGGATAATTTTTTTTCATTCCAAGAGGGCTGCAGCCTCCGCGGATATAGCCCGTGATCTTTGTAAGATCCTTTACATGGATCATATCTACTGTTTTTTCGCCTACAGACTTTGCGGCTGCCTTACGGTCCACCTCTTTCTCGATCGGAACTACAAACACATAGTAGCCGCCGCTTTTCCCTTCCATGACCAGGGTCTTAAAGGACTGATCATGAGGGGCTCCTGTAATGTCTGCACAGTGGATCCCATCTATGAACTCTCCACAGTCATATGCGAGCGCTTCATATTTTACTTTTTTTCGATCCAGCATTCTCATCGCGTTTGTTTTGGCTTCTTTTCCCATTTCTGTCACTCCTTGGATTTTTCTCAGTTGTCTTTCCACTCATCAAGCTCATCCAGATCCTCATCATTCATCAGATCCGGGTCATTCCTGTAATTTCCATATTCTTCCTGCTCATCAAAATCCGCCATATTTTCAATATCCATCCGACGTCTTTTCTGCTGCAGTTTTTCAAAATCTTCATAGCTGTCCCTGTTTTCCGACTCGTCAAAACGATCATAGTCTTCATGATCCTCCGGATCTGCATAGCGGGATCTGCTTCCCGTTCCTGCATTCCTTCGTTCCCTGGTGCTGCTCTGGCTGTATCTGCGGCCTCTTCTGTCATCCGAAGCATAATTTCTGTCGGAGGTTCTGTTTCTGCCGGAGGTTCCGGAAGTGCTTCTTCTTTCAGTGGAACTGCTTTTGCTGTTTCTTTCGCTTCCGGATCTTTTCCGGCTGTCTGCATAATTTCTTTCTCGTCTGTCAGAGTTGCGTCCTTCTCTGTCAGATGGTCTGCGGGAACGTCTTTCACCCCGGCTTTCCCGGTCATCGTTTGCCCGGTTTTCGTATGTATATCTGTGATCGTCCCTGTTACGGTCAGAGGTGTATTCACGACTGTTTCCTCTACGGTCCCTTCCTGCCGGCTTCCTGGTCTCCTCCGGCAGAGTTCCATCGTCGTCATCCTCTTCTTCGTCATCTTCCTCATCGTATCGGTCTTTGTTGATGGCGAACTGGATCAGCATACCAAGGATCGCAATTCCCGCTGCCATACCGACGCCATATGGAAACTGCGCCAGCCCTGCGATCTTTGCAATGGATAATCCTGCCAGAACACCACCCAGTATACTGGTTCCGACAATGATCACTCCTTTCGCATAACGCATGGCAAGTACTCCCAGTCCCACGCCGATAAGGATGCACAGGAAAAAAGAAAAAGAACTGGTCGGATGGACCAGATAGATACTCAATGTTATTCCGATACCAAATCCCAGTACAAAGATTCCTGCCCTGTAGATCAGAAACGAAACAACAGCCAGTACGATCCCCAGTCCCGCCATGGCACCTGCGATCACCATTTTATCCTGAACACCGGACATATAGGTTACACCAAAGCCGGCGCCTGCTCCGATGATAAATCCAAAGATCATCATCCAGAACCGGAGGATACGATATCCCAGGATACAGTTCAAAAGCCCGAAAACGCAGAGCACTCCATATACGATCACCATCAGCTGGCTGATCTGTTCCATACCTCCTGTTCTCTGCAGTATGTCAAATCCTCTTGACAACATATCCATATTCATAACTTACTCCTCTCTTTCCAAAACCTCCGGAAATCTTCCCGAAGATGTTTCAGAAAATAAAATATATGGTATAAAAATTATCCATCACTCCATAATGATACTCCACCTGACCAAGTCCGTGAAGTTTCATATAATACTGTGCCACATTCTGTACCACGCCATCATCCAGCAGTTCCTGACAGGCTTCGGAAAAAGCTTCCTGACTGCCAAACTTGAAACGCACTACAGCCGCACCATTATCCAGTCTCATCTTACAATAATCATATATGTCCTGCCAGCTGTAATCTTCAAAGTACCCCTGGTTCAGCACATAAAAATCCAGATCCTTCGCAGTACATGCCGGAACTGTCAGTTCTTCCGATGGTGTATAGGTTTTTTCATATTCTTCCGGGAAAGGGCAGAGATAATCGTAAATGATCGTCTTATGTTCTTCCAGCTGTGCGGCATCTCCATTTAAAAAATCCGGCTGATCCCCATTGGTAGCATCTACATAATAATACTCCTGGCCTATTTTTACAATATCCCATGCATGACCCTCTGTACTTCCTTTTGTGCTTCCGTCCACATAAATACAGGGAATATCCAGCCTTTCCAGAAGATACTGGACAGCTCCTGCATATCCGGCACAGACTGCGGATTTTTTCCAGAAAACACCTGCTATGCTCTGATCATCCTCCCCGGTCTGATACTGGGTATGGTCAATAACATACGTATAAACAATGCGTACCTTCTCGTAGTCACTGGCATCCTCCGGGATCAGGGCTCTGACCTCCTGAAAGCTCTGCTCCATCGCCGTCTGTATCTCATCGATCTCGCCGTCTGTATAAGTATAGCCCGGAGTAAAAACGCAGTAATCACTGTCTGAATACGTAGTTTTGTAGATTTTTTCACGATTGTGGACCCAGAATATCTCCGGGTGGTCTTTCAATACTGCATGATAGCTTCTGTCAATACTGTCATCATCAGAGATTGTCAGATAAAACTCCTTTTCCCGGGCACGGATTCCTTTCAGCAGCTCCCGATATACTCTCTGCTCTTCTTCCGTAAGCTGTTTGAAATAATATTCCTGATGCCCTTCTTCGCTCTGGGCAACCTCCATCTGACGCAGTTCCTCTACTTCCTTTGGTTCGCCTGAAATAATGCTCTTTGCTATGGAGCGGATCTGACCCAGTGCCCCTGCCGAAGTGCTAAAGGGCTGAAGGATCACTGCAGCTGTAAGCACTGCGGCTGCCATGGGGCAGAAATTTCTTTTTTTCATAATATCATGTCCTATGTCTGAAGCAGCGATTGTAAGAAAGGGCAGCCTCCCGTGGGAGACTGCCCTTATCTTCAATCGCTGTCCCTTAGTTTTCCATTTCCAGTGTTTCTACATCATCATCAAATGTATCCACTGCATCGTCCATGGTCTCCTGATCCAGAGTCAGCGTCTCAACTTCATCTTCTTCCTCATCCTCCTGCAAAGCCTTATTCTTAAAATCTGCAAGAAGGTCACTGGAAACAGTATCACCGGATGCCAGTGCATCCTTCAGTGCATCAGATCTAACCACATCCGTGAGGAGCTTTTCTGCACTCTCCTCTGTCAGAACATCATTCTCTGTAGCTGTGGTCTTATTTTCCTCCGCTGTTGTATCCTGATAGAAGGATGGCTTTCTGATATAACGGAAGCTTGCACTGTATGCCTCACCAACCGTTACACCATTCTTGCTTGAGGAACAATGTACTGCAATCCAGTCGCCGGAATCCGTCTTTCCGCACAGGATACCAACGTGGTTGTTGCTTCCTGCTTCCGGTCCTCTCTGGAATACCAGATCTCCTGGCTGTGCATCTGCTTCGCTGACAACACCGGCCTTCTCCCATTGGTCAGAGGTTCCATCTCCAACTGCTGCCTGCATTCCCTGATCCTTATATCCATTGATCACTGCCCAGGTAACAAAGCCGCTGCAGTCCAGACCATATGCACGGAGCGTACCGGAGCTTCTGCTGCCGTCTGCTGATACCTTCTCAACGGAGCCCCAGCTTGGATCTTCTCCGATCACCGTAGATTTGCCGCCCCAGAAATATCCGACCTTGCCAACCAGTGAATACGCTGCGGTGATAACATCTACACGATCCTCAGAAACATTGTCTCCCACGCTTTCACGGACAAAGCCTTTGGATGCGGTAACTACCGCACAGAGAAGCTTACAGTCTGTTTCCACATATTTCTTAAGGACGCTTCTGTCTTCCTTTGCAATATTGTTCTTCTTGATGTAGTAGTTGATCTTGCGATTTCCGTAGGATATCTTGGTAATATCCTGCTTGTCCCTGACGATGGGGTTCATCTCCGCAAAGATCCTTGCCAGATCATCCTTGCAGGATGCATCCAATGTAAATGACGTTGCTCCTGCTTTGCTCTTTTCGTAAATATAAACAGCAAGGATATCCTGCCAGTTTCTTACCAGAAGTGTATTCTCCGTATCGGTAAGCTTGTTCTTCTCTTTATATTCTCTTTCGATCTCTTCCATTACAGAAGCAAAATCATCAGAGAAGGACAGATGATAATTGCTCTTAAGACTATCCAGATAAAAATCCTTGCCCGCATGGAGATTGGATACCATATTTGTCACATAAACAGGATCTCCGATCTGTGTTGCTGTGGCGTTATTTCCATCTGTGATCTCTGTATTCTTGTTATCTTCCGTGCTGCTATCATCTTTTTTGTTATCTTTTTTGTTATCACTGTCGTTCTTGTCGACAGCTGCAAGCTTGGCTTCTGCCTCAGTCAGGATCTTATAATTCGTAACCTTGGCCTTTTCTGTATTAGACAGTGCCTCATAAGCTGCACGTACGCTATCTATCTCCGCTTTATCTGCTGCTGTGATCGTTCTGCCTGCCAGTGCTTTGATCTTCCGGATCACCGCCTGTACCTTTGCAGAGTCATCCCTGGCCGGTGTTGCCGTCGGTGCAGGTGTTGCGGTTGGTGCAGGTGTCGCTGTCGGTTCCGGTGTTGCGGTTGGTGCAGGTGTCGCTGTCGGCTCCGGTGTTCCCGTCGGCGCAGGTGTTGCAGTTGGCTCCGGTGTTTCCGTCGGCACAGGTGCCGGTGTATCTGTTGGCTCCGGCGCTGTAGTTGGTTCCGGGTCAGGTGCAGCAGTTATTTCCGGTTCCGGTGCAGCTGTCGGCACCGGTTCTGCCGGAACTTCTGGTTCCGGTTCACTTACCTCGCTCCCGTCTCCTGAAACACCTTCCTCAGCAACAACATTATCTGCTTCCTCGGCGGCTTTTACTCCGGTTGGAATTGCCAGTACCATAGCTGATAACATCGTGATGCAAAAAAACTTATTCAGGTACTTGTTCTTCATATTTATTAAGATGCTCCCTTCTTTCCTTGAACATCCCTTTACTTCCCCTATAATAAAGGTCTGCCTTAAACCGTTTGATAACTTAAAGTTTAATTCAATTTATTTTAGCATACGAAAATCGTGAAATCAACTGTTCTGGTAGGATATCTCCTTCAATTCATCTATTTTTCACTTTTTATTCACATTTTTGTAAGATTTTTTAGAGTTTACCATAACGTAAAAAAGCCACAGTGCTCTCACACACTGCGGCTTTTTATATACTGTCAGACAGTCACTGCCGGCTGTCCGCCCATATGAAACTGTTTTCTGACACAGAGCTGAAAAATCCCCTGTACAACCTGATAGCACACCCGAAGGATAAAACGGATGTCATCGGCAATGCACCGCGGGCTTTCCAGATAATATGCATGACGCTCACGGATATATTCCACAAGTTCCTCAAAGCTTTCAAACTGCTTCGCTTCTTCCAGCTGGCTGTCTGCTGCGCCGCTGAGGATACATTCTCTCAGGCGGTTTTTCAGCTCAGCTTCATAAGAATTATGTGCTGCAAGATTTCCTTTGTATGTTTTGTTATGAGGAAAAGTAAAATAATCAGCCATATAATGCATGACCTCACCGAATCTTCTCCAGTATACTCTGGCATTCTCTTCCTCCGGGTTCTTCTCGACAAGCGCCCTCATCTTATTCTGGAGGTAATCGAATGTTCCGAAAAACTCATGTCTGGTGGTGAGAAACGATGGTTTCAGATCAGGCATGATATTGCCCAGGCAAAACGCTTTTCTGTGCTGCTGGAGACTGTACACCTCAGACATCTGGTCAGCCAGGTATCTGCCTAACAGTATATGTGATTTTTTACGCAATTTTTTCCCTCTTCCTTCTTTCCTGATCCAGATCCTGACCGGTCAACAGTAATTTGGTTCCGCCCGGTCCTCTTCTGGGATCCATAAATCATCCGTTTACCGGAACCAACTTTACTATAGCACTGTTTTTTCAAATAATCAAATAAAGATTATGTAAATTTAATCCAGATCAAAAAGCTGCCGCTGCTTCAGATCAATAGATGCCCAGACGGTACTTGTCTTCGGTTCTCCGTAAAGATAAACCGTGCTGGAAACCAAGCAGCATATATAATTCACTTTTTGTTCCAATCCCTCCATCAAGTCCAACACTGTTGTGCGCAGCTTCAACCAGGGTCTTTGCCCTATCTTCAGTAACTCCTCTGCCTCGCATCTTTTTATCATGCCAGATCTTTCGGATCCTATTTACTCCAAGCGCGATCACATCTTTTGGCAATGGTGCTTTTTCAAGCACTGCCAGGCCGCTTATTGCATCAAATCGTGTGTATAATCCCAGATATTCCGGGAAATGTATTGCAAGCCATCTCTGGATCCTGTTTGCAGATATGTTGTGCTGCTTCATGATCCTGTCACAGCTGTATACCAGGTCTCTTATTTCGGCATAAATGCCTTCTGGCATGTATGGGATTGAATATCTCCCATCCACAACCAGTTTTGCGATTGTTTTTGGATCTTTTGAATCTGTTACTTGCTCAATCTTTTCATTCTGTGTATAATTCATTTGGAACCTCCAGTGCTTGATTGTTTTGTTTACATCTGCCAAGATGCAACTCAATCATACCTTGAGGTTCTTTTTTATTCAATTGGCGCTTTTAATGAATTCCATACACCTCTTTATTATATTTTTCAATCTCGTCATCAATAATTGAATCTACATGAGGGAACAGACAACCGGGACCTCCATAGGTAATACATGGAATGAAATGTCCGTGTGGTGCATACTCCTCACATGCTCTTCTGACCTCCTTACGGATCTCTTCTTCTGTGGAATCCACTCGGTCTACGATCGAAGCATCGATTCCGCCCATAAGTGTCATTCTTCCGTTCAGCTGTTTCTGGAGCTTCGGAATATCATTCTGCGGAAGTGTTCCCTGCCAGATGTCAATCCCAAGATCAACCATATCCTCTATGATCGGTTCCATGAAGGAATCTGCGTGATGCATGACGATCACTCCATGGTCTTTCATATATTTATAGGATCTTTCATACTGTGGTTTGATAAATTCTCTCCATGTGTCCGGACTGATGAACAGGGACTGCTTGGAACCCCAGTCATCGTGGGAAAGGATGATATCCGGGTGGAGATTATCAACGATCAGCTTTGTAAGCTGAAAACGGTACTCCCCAATGGCATTGCAGAGATCCATCATATCCTCCGGCTCAAGAAGGAAGTTCACCAGCATATCCTCAAATCCCATCAGGAAGTGAAGCCTCTCAAAAACACCTGTAGGCATAAATGCCATGAAAAGGCTTCCTGAATCCTTTATCTCCTGTGCCTTCTGTTTAAATGGTTCCCATAAAGCCGGATCCGAGCACTGACCGACAATATCCGGGATCACCAGCTGCTCTTTCCATTCTGTGATATCATCAATGACCTTGTTGTCCTCTGTTACATGTGGCATTGCAGCCAGCTGTTCCTGAGGCCAGAGGATCTCAGTTCCGAAAAGATCCTTCATAGGCTCCATACCACGGTGACGGTTTCCACGCACATAATTATTTGCCGGGTTCGGCGGGTAAAAGGTCGCACCCTCATACTGTCTCAGAAGTCGTTCCGGCCTGCCGTCCTTTTTTATCGTTTCAAGTAAAATCTCCGATGCTTTCAACATAATGCTTCCTCCTTTATTATCCTGTGATCTTTCAAAATACCCGATCACTTATCTTTATGATCTTGCGTCAATCTCAGCCTGATACTGAAGAACCTTTTCCTTTGTGATCTTAAATCCAAACACGAGAAGCAGAAGACCTGCCAGACAGAAAATAGCCGGAACAAGTGCAAAGGAAATCGTCATTCCCTGACGGGCCGTCCCCTCAAGAACAACTCCGGATTTCCAGCCTACCGCCACAAGACAGGCGCTGAGGATCGTTCCTCTTAAGAATACGGCAATCTTCAGCGGAAGATTCTGTAATCCCATGATCCATCCGGATGCATCTTTTCCGCTCTTCCATGTTGCATACACTACAGTGTCCGCATAAAGTGCAGGTGAAGCTGCAAAAGCCATACCATAGAAGAACTGGGCAAGTGTCATAAGGGCGATCACTGTCATTGCATTTCCATAGAAAATATATACAAGGAACAGTGATACTGCCATTCCTGCATAAGCAATGATCATAGTTGTACGGGACGATATTGCTTTTGCAATGTATCTCATGGAAAAAGCTCCGATGATGGCACCGATAGCAACACAGAGAAGATAAGTGGTCATCAGTCCCGGATTTCCCATTGCATCCCTGAAATAGTAAATAGCAGATGCTGCTGTTACAAATTTCACACACCATTTTGCAAGGTCTGCCAGCATCAGGACCATAAGAGGTGGATTCTGAAACAGGGAAGCAAACATCTCTCTGATCGTGATCTTTGTTTTGTCATTTTTCTTTCCTGCTGTTTCCGTTTCAATCTCTTCATAGCCTTCCGTCATCTTGAAATGGGCAAAATAGGTTACGACCATCAGAATACCCAGGCAGAAAGCTGCTGCTGCAAATTTATTTTTCTCACCGACATATCCGGCAAGAAGTGTTGCAAATGGAAGACCCATATAGGAAAACAACAGACCGCCTATGTTATTCCAGGTTGCCCTGGAGGATGCAAGCGTTGCTTTGTCTTCCGGTGTTTTACCAACAACACTGATCAGGGTTGCGTTGGCAACATAGCTGAAATTCCATGCCACATGAGATGCGATGGATGCGGCAATGATCACCACTGCCGAAAGCCATTCATTATCACTGACACGTATGAACATGAATGCGTACAGAAACGGCACCATCCACGGAACCATGATCAGCCAGGAACGATAACGCCCCCATTTCTTTGCTTTTGTGCCATTGATGATTCCTCCGTAAAGCCAGGACAGACATGCATCAACAATGGTAAATACGGAATTGATCACACCAGCTACACCAGCTGCAAAGCCTGCCAGATCCGTCAGAAATGTCATAAAGTAAAATGTCTCGATATTACTCATAAGAACAAATCCGGCATCACCAACACCAAAGAAATATTTCAGGGCATTTGTAAGACCCTTTTTCTGTTTCGGATCTTGTTTCGGTATTTCATTTTTACTCATTTTCTTTCCCCCTTCGCTGTTTTTTGTGGGGCCGGCCATTTCCACAACTTCACGTTACCTTTGATGATTACAGTATAGTTGTTTTTTTCTTGTTCGTAAATCCGCACACTTCTTCATTCTTTCTTCAATGCTTCATACTTTTTGTACAGTTATTATTGTAAATATGCACAAATAATTTTCCATCCGTTTTCTTTTTATTTTCCGTCTAATATGTTATAATTTCCTATAAATACAAGGCTTTTATGAATTGGAGGAAATATTTTGAACAAAAGAGAGCATTTCGTGAATAGCCTGCATACAGGCTTCCATCTTAATCTCCAGATCATTGCTGACGATTTTGCGGAGAAAAAAGAGGATGTTTCCATCCTCTGCCGTGAAGACCCCCTGACGCTGGATGGTCTTCGCATATATCAGGCAGGAGCCCTGCTAAAGCCATGCTACCTTTATCTTGTCTTCGGCAATTCTCTTTCCGAAAGCTTCCTGCGATACCAGAACATCGCATTTGTAGTGGTGGGCTCCGGTAATCTTTCCTGCTTTTCCGAAAGCTGCAGGATCCTTCACATTAAGGGAACCCTTTCTTTTTCTGAGGTCTTCAACCAAATACAGCAGACCTTTGACAGATATTCTGACTGGGACAGTAAACTCCAGCTTGCACTTGGAAGTATCGATCCGCTGAATGAGATGCTGGAAGCCAGTCTGGATATATTTCATAATCCGGTTTTTGCCCACGACACCAACTTTTATATCCTTTCTTCTCCCCGGCACGTAACCGGTATGTCCGAATGGGTCCATGACCAGCGTACAGGTAGACTCATCGCACCTTTAAGCCTGATTCAGGATTTCAAGCTTGATGCCGAATACCAGCGCACACTTATCACCCACGGCGCCAATATTTATTCCGAAGAGCTCCGCGGTTACCGTATCCTCTACATGAATCTCTGGGTCAGCGGCAATTATCAGGGCAGGCTTTGTGTAGATGAGCTCCAGACGGAGATACAGCCCGGACATTTTTCTGCTCTTGAGTATCTTGGCTCCTTTATCGAGCTATGCATCCGTCGGCACAATCTGTTCCAAATCTCAATGGGAAATGACTCCCGGCAGTTCTTCACGGAGTATCTTTCCGGAAAGCTCACAGAACTACAGGCAGTTACCGATCAGATCCAGTATCTGAACTGGAATCGCCATGACCGGTATCTTGTACTTCGTCTGGAAACCCAGCAGCAGGATGACCGTATGCACTCTTCCATCGCCACACTGGGACACATTGAAGCCCAGATCCCGGAAGGTCTGGCTTTTACCTATCAGCAGGGAATCGTTGTGATCGTTAATCTGTCCTTTAAGCACTCTGTATCTTCCGATGTTATCAGTTCACTTGCGATCATCCTGCGCGAAGGGCTTTTTAAAATGGGAGTAAGCTCTGAATTTCGTGATTTTCTCCTGATCCCTCAGGGATATATTCAGGCTGTTTCCGCCTTGCGCCTGGGCAAAAAAAGTCAGAGCATGGCCTGGTGCTATCATTTTGATGCTTATCTTCTGGAATATATGCTTTCCCAGATCAGCCATCAGATCAGTCCCGAGCTTCTGGTCTCTTCACGGCTGGATGCACTGCAGAATTATGACCGAAAAAACAATACTGAGCTGTATCACACACTCAAGGTCTATCTGGAGCATGAACGCAATTCTCTTCAGACAGCCCGTGAGCTTTTTATACATAGAAGTTCCCTGACCTACCGTCTGGAGCGCATCCAGAAACTCACAAAGGTTGATCTGGATAATCCGAAAGACCGGCTTCTTCTGCAGCTCTGCTTTCTTCTGCAGGAAAAGGACCAGACTGTCACCTGACAACCTGGTCCTTTTTTCTGCTTATATCTGTAAAAACTCCAATCCGAAATAATGTTCCATCCATAGCCTGATGGTTTCTTCCGAATCGCTTATTTTCGTTTCAATGGATCCATCTTCCTTCTGGATTGTAAGAACATCCCCGGTCAGCGCAACACTTCCTTCCGGTCTGCAGATGCTCACCACTCTTTTTCTGGTAATTAATACATCTGGAGATTTTGCACAATAGAAATTCAGCAGTTCAAAATCTGCTTCTACTGTAGGAGTCTGTGAAAATCTGAGTATTGGCAGATATTTTTCTTCTTTCCTTCGTTCAACAAGTATCTCTCCGTTTGTATTTCCCGGCTTCATGTTAACACGGTACCATCCGTTTTTTTCTCTGTGGATACCATCCTTCATAAGAACCGGCTTCTTGGGTCCGGGACCTCCGTATCCTACATCACAGTAATAGCTTCCTTCCTCAAAAATAACAAGGGTTGCCCGGTGCAGGACCGGCGGAAGCTCTTCCCGGTTCCACAATATCCTTACCGCCACAGGGATCACACGGAAATCCAAAGCTTTCAGAAGCTCATAAAACAATTTATTCAGCTCAAAGCAATATCCGCCTCGTTTTCTGACAATGATCTTCTCATAAATATCTTCCGACCTCAGAGAAGGAATCCTTCCCTCGTCAAAAACTTCCAGATTTTCAAAGGGAATACTGCAAAGATGAAGGTCCATTATCTTTTCCAGACATTTTTTATCTGTTCTTAATTCACCCTCATATCCGATCCTGTTCAGATATGCCTCCCGTTCTCTGTCATTCATTTTTTCACTCCTGTTCTATTCAAGAAGATAACAGCTGGTATAGGCGATCGTACAGGGACCATAATAGTATTCCAGACCATTTGCCTGGCATACCTGTGTTACCAGCATTCCATAGGCTTCCATCGAAGAAAATGCCTGTTCGGGGAAACGGCATGGAGCATCCGGATATGTACACGTTTTACATTTTGTACAGCACCCGGCCCCTATGGGGAGCATACCCGGCCATCTTTCTCTGAGCACTTTTTCAAATTCATAAAAATTCTGTTTATGAACCGCTTCGGTCTCCATCATCGTCTCTCCGTCCAGAGGATCCTCCAGTTTCCCCACTGTCTGGACAATAATGCCTTCCCTGTACTTTTCTATCTTTTTTCTGCATACTTCAAGATCTCCGCATCCGGGAGGACAGCTCCAGCGTTTTGCATACATATGGCAGGTATTATTTTTGCACATTTCCCTTACCTCCGGCATAAGCTGGATCGAATCGCTCTTCAGAAGTGCTACATAAGAAAATCCTGCCTTTTTTCCCATCTCTTCCAGTTCTTTTATATTAAGCATATCCATTCTCCTCGCATTACGGAAAGCATAAGCCATCCACAAAACAGTCCTGGAACTCCGGCGAAGCTGCCAGCTCCACAAAATCCATATTTTTGACAGTTCGATCCATTTCTTTTCTTTCCTCTTCATTCAGGAGTGCGATCCTGGCACCTTCGCCTGCCGCATTTCCCACCGGCTGTATCCTGGGCAGCAGCTCAGCCGGGAACATCCCGATCGCCGCCGCACTTTCCGGATTCATGTAATTGCCGAATGCACCGGCAAGATAGACCCGTTTAATATCCTTTTCTGTGATCTCCAGTCTTTTCATAAGAAGAAAAATTCCTGCTGCGATAGCCGCTTTTGCCAGCTGCACCTCTCCGATATCCTTCTGTGTCAGATAAACGCCCCTGTCATTTCCCGACTTTTCCGGAGGTACCAGCACAAACACTCCTGCCTTTTCCTGGCCACTTTCCAGATGACCACTTTCATCAATAAAACCAGCCAGGTACAGCTGTGCCACAAGATCGATCAGACCTGAACCGCATAAGCCTGCCGGAGCCTTATTTCCTATAGTCGTGTATTCCCATTTTCCATCTTTGTATACTACATGATCTACTGCTCCTGCGCCTCCACGCATCCCGCACTCGATCTTTGCACCTTCAAATGCCGGACCGGCAGCTGTTGAACAACAGGCTAATCTCGTTTTATTTCCGAGGACCATCTCCCCGTTCGTTCCAATATCGATCATAAGGCTGATCTCGTTCTGCTGATCCTGTCTGAGCGCCAAAATGCAGCCACAGGTATCTGCCCCTACATACCCGGCTATATCAGGCAGCATAAGCAGCTGCCCCTTTCTGTGGATATGGAGCCCATATTGCTCTGCATTCAGTGTAAGCCCCTGACTGATCGCCGGATTATACGGTGCATGGACCAGCGATGCCGGAGAAATCCCAAGAAAAAGATGATGCATGCAGGTATTTCCTACCACAGATACCTGACAGATATCTAATGTGCTTCTTCCTGCTTCCTCTGCCAGTTCCTGGAGCATTTCATCAACCGCATTCCGTATGCAGCCGGTCAGCTGCTCTACGCCATGCTCCAGAGCATGATCCGCCCGCATGATCACATCTGCGCCATACTGAGTCTGTGGGTTCATTCTGCTCTTGAGAGCCAGCTGCTTCCCGGTCAATGCATCCATAAGATAGCCGACCACCGTCGTGGTACCTATATCAAAAGCCGCAAAACAGATTTTTTTCTCTTCTCTGCTGATATCCAGGATCTCATTTCCTGCACAGATCACATACCATTCTTCTGCTTCTTTTCTGCAGCCGTAAAGCTTCGATGCAATTTCAGTATCAGGCAGAACAGGTTTTTCCACATCCAGCTGTTCTGTCAGCCGCTCCCATTCAGAGCGGTTGTCTCCTGTCTCCGGTTTCTTAAGAATCACTTTTTTCTGTTTCAGATCAGGCCTGAACGCAACCGGTCTCTGCATTCCTTCTGTAAGGATCTCCTCTTCCTGACATCCGGACAATGTATCTACTTCAAGGTCACTGTGGATTTCCGTCTGACATGCAAGCACCATGTGATCTTCTATTTTAACACAACATTTCCCGCACTTTCCCCGGCCTCCGCAGGGTGCATCAGGAACCAGCTTTGCTTTTCTTTCCGCCTCAAGAATCCTGGTACCCGGTTCCACCAGGATCTCCTTTTCCTCCCTGATAAATTTTATTCGGTACATTTTCATCCCTCCGATGGTCACTGTAAAGCAAAAGCCGCTCTGCCGTCTATGCCATGCACAGACAATACAGAGCGGCCTGTTTTATTTTCCCTTATGCTGCCAAAGCTTTTGCAAGAACTGCTGCGCTTGCTGCATCTTCTGAATATCCATCTGCGCCGATCTCATCTGCAAACTCCTTCGTGATCGGTGCTCCTCCAACCATGATCTTAACATTGCTTCTGAAATCTTCCGCATTAAGTGCTGCAACTGTATCCTTCAGAGCCGGCATTGTAGTTGTGAGCAGCGCTGAAAGTGCAATTACCTTAACATCCGGATTTTCTTTGTAACATTCAATAACCTTCGATGCAGGTACATCAACACCGAGATCAATAACTTCGAAGCCGGCACTTTCGATCATCATAGCAACAAGATTCTTTCCGATATCATGAAGATCTCCTGCTACAGTAGCGATGATAAGTTTTCCCATACTTCCTGTAGCGCCGGATGCAAGATGTGGTTTCAGAACCTCAACACCCTTTTTCATTGCACGGGCTGCTACCAGCATTTCCGGAACAAAGATTTCTCCGTTCTTAAATCTTTCACCTACAACAGCCATTGCATCGATCATGCTGTTAAGAATCTCTGTTGCCTCACAGCCTTCATCAAGAGCTGACTGTACAGCTGCACCTACAAGTTTTGCTTTTCCTTTTTCTACCAATTCTGCTACTTCTGTGATTTTTGACATAATCAAACACCTCCGCTTTTTATTTTTTATCCGCATTCCGCATATGCGTTTTATTTATTTTTTTACAGGTCCGATCAGACCTTCTCTGTATGCTCCGATGTATTCCATACAGTAATCATCCAGGCCAAGCAATGCCTCTGTTGCATATACAAGTCCAAGCATATCTCTGTTTGTAGGATCCATGATCGCACTGTCAAGGCCGGCATTCATTGCAAGTACCACAAATCCGAAATTGATAAGCTTACGTACCGGCAAATTGAATGAAATGTTGCTGATTGCCGCTGTAATGTGGATCATCGGATACTGTTTACGGACATTTGAAATTACTTCCACGTTCATCGCAATACCATCTTCAGATGTACAGAGCATCTCAACCAATGGATCAATATGGATACGATCCGGTGAAATTCCGTACTCTTTCGCTTTTGCCATGATTTTGTCAAATACCTTCAGCCTATCTTCCGCACTTTTGGGGATACCTGTATCATCGCTTAAAAGTGCGATAACCTGCCACCCTTTGTTTTCAGGCTGTGCCATGAGAGGAAAAATCTTATCGATCTTATCCCCTTCACCGGATACAGAGTTAAATATACCCGGTTTTCTGCAGAATTTGTAAGCTTCTGTAAGAACATCTGCGCTGGGACTGTCTACGGAAATCGGAAGATCTGTCACTTCCTGAATACAGTCGATCATCCATTTCAAGGTTTCTACTTCTTCTGCTTCCGGAACAGATGCGCAACAATCGATATAGCTTGCTCCTGAGTTTGCCTGAGCAAGTGCCCGCTGCTTGATGAATTCTGCATCTCTGTTTGCGATCGCCTCCGCCACAGAGGGGATGGATCCATTGATTTTTTCACCTATGATTATCATATTATTTATCCTCCCGTTAACATATTCTGGCCTGCATCAAGAATTGTTACTGTTCATTCCGTTCTCAGTAACACGCTTCGCAGAATATTACCAATGAACAGTAACCAGGAATTCTTATTTCAGTTCCATGTCTTTCATATAATGATTGTATCAAAATAAATGCAAAAAACCAGCCGCATTTCATACCATAAACATTGCATTTATTCCTACATTTTGTAGGAATGTTTTTTAGGAAAGACCTTCGTAAGCAGCAATCTAAAATAAGCCCATAAATCATAGCTTTGTCTACGATTTATGAGCTTATGCTAATACTTATTTCATATTCCTTAAATTTCCCTGAAATCCGGTGTCCCGTACAGGTCATACGGAGTACTCTGGTATACGTAATAATTCAACCAGTTCGTATACAGGTTGTTGGCATGGGCCCTCCAGGTGAGGAGTGGTTTGTTGTTTGGATCGTCATCTTTGTAATAGTTCTTCGGGATTTCAATAGGCAGACCCTTGGCAAGGTCTCTTTTATATTCGCCATCCAAAGTCACGCGGTCGTATTCCGGATGTCCCATAACAAAGATTTTACGTCCTCCCTCTGCCATTGCAAGGAACAGACCAGCCTCTTCGCTTTCCGCCAGGACCGTAAGGTCTTTGCATGCATGGATATCTGCAATAGGAACTTCTGTGTGTCTGGAATGCGGCGCAAGAAATACATCATCAAAGCCCCGGACCAGCGGGATCTTACGGTTCAGTACCCTGTGCTGGAAAAGTCCGAACATTTTCTTATCCAGAGGTTTTTTCTCCAGGCCATAAAAATGATAAAGACTGGCCTGCGCTGCCCAACAGAGAAAGATCGTGGAAGTCACATGCTTCTCAGTCCAATCCATAATCTCAGTCAGCTCATTCCAGTAATCCACTTCCTCAAAAGGCATCTGCTCCACCGGTGCTCCTGTGATGATCATTCCATCAAATTTACGTTTCTTTATATCGGTGAATGTTTCATAAAACTTGTTCAGATGGCTGAGAGATGTATTCTTGGCTTCATGGCTCTCCACAGCCATAAATGTCACATCCACCTGCAGCGGTGTATTGGAAAGAGAACGCAGAAGCTGCAGCTCTGTTTCTTCTTTCAGCGGCATCAGATTCAGGATCAGAATATGGATCGGACGGATATCCTGGTGCATGGCACGTTTTTCGTCCATTACAAATATATTTTCTCTCTCCAGGATCTCCTTTACCGGAAGATCCCCCTGTGTTTTGATCGGCATTGTTTGCCCTCCTTATATATAAAGCGTCTCTTATAAAGGAGCCGCTCGGCTTTTTTCTTCAGATAAAAAGTATCTCCAGTCTGTACGGCCTTTACTACACTCCGGCAAGTTTCCGAAAATCTTCTTCTGAAAGGATCGGAATCCCCAGTTCTCTTGCCTTTTTGTTTTTGGATGAATTGGACTGGATGTCGTTATTGATCAGATAATTGGTCTTTTTGGTAACTGAACCGGTAACCTTGCCTCCCAGGGATTCGATCAGCTCTTTGGCCTCACTTCGATTTCCAAAGTGCACCAGACTTCCTGTGATCACAAAATTCATTCCTTCAAAGATCTGTTCCTGTTTGGGACTGTCCTCCTGAATATGAAGAAAGCTCATCAGATGATCCAGGCGGCGATCATTATCCTCATCCCTAAAATAAGCTACCAGATTTCCGGCAATGACCGGCCCGATGGTATCAATATCACTGACCTCTTCCAGACTGGCATGACGTATCCTGTCCAGATCATTGTCAAAATGACGGCAGATCACCTTTGCATTAGCCAGACCGATATTTGCGATCCCAAGACTGTAGATCACCCTTGGAAGTGTAGTCTCTTTCGCCCGTTCCAGGCTTTCCATAAGATTATCATAGGATTTCTGCCCAAAGCCTTCCATTTCCACGATCTCATCTTTATACCGGCTGATCTCAAAAATATCGCCAAAGTCATGGATAAATCCCCTGGCAATAAATTTCTCCAGTGTTGCCTCGGAAAGTCCGTCGATATTCATGGCATCCCTGCTTGTAAAAAGCCCAAAGGATTTGATTTTCTTGGCCGGGCACTCCGGATTGACGCAGAAAAGACATTCCACATCGTTTTCTTTCTTCACTACCGTTTCCTGTCCGCAGGCCGGGCAGGTATGCGGGATCGGTGCATTACCGCTTCCGGTCAGATTTTCCGCGATCTGAGGAATGATCATATTTGCTTTGTATACACGAATGGTATCTCCAATCCCCAGCTTCAGTTCCTTCATGATACTGATGTTATGCACACTGGCCCTGCTCACTGTGGTTCCTTCCAGTTCCACCGGCTCAAAAATTGCTACCGGATTGATCAGTCCGGTCCTGGACGGGCTCCACTCAATCTCCAGAAGTCTCGTATCACGCATCTCATCGGCCCATTTAAATGCCATGGCGTTCCTTGGAAACTTGGCCGTAGTTCCCAGAGATTCTCCGTAAGCAATATCATCATACAATGCCACAAGCCCATCTGACGGAAAATCATTGGTCGTAACTGCTTCCGCAAAGTAATCCATCGCTTCATCCAGAGTTTCCGCTGTGACTTTTCGATATTCCACAACCTCAAAGCCCTGTTCATTCAGCCACCGGAACTGCACCTCCCTGGAATTCCGGAAATCTACGCCTTCCGCACTCACTAAAGAAAAAGCATAAAACCGAACGTTTCTCTTCGCTGTAATTTCGTTATTCAGCTGGCGGACAGAACCACTGCAGAGATTTCTGGGATTTTTGTATTTGGCATCTGCATCTCCGATAGTTTCGTTGATCTTTTCAAAATCCGAATAGGTAATGATGGCTTCTCCGCGAAGTACCAGTCTCCCTTTAAAAGAAATTTTCAGAGGTATGTTCTTAAATACTCTGGCATTATTGGTAATAACCTCTCCCACAATACCATTTCCTCTGGTAACTGCCTTTATAAGCTCTCCGTTTTCATAGGTAAGCACGATCGTTAAGCCATCCAGCTTCCAGGATAAAAGTGTAGGATGTTCCCCGATAAACTCTCTCAAAGCTTCTCTCTCTTTGGTCTTATCCAGAGACAGCATCGGTCTCTCATGTTCCTCCTTGGGGAGCTGCTCCACTGCCTCATATCCTACATTAACGGTTGGACTGTCTGCCAGAACGATCCCTGTTTCTTTCTCCAGTGCGCTCAGAGTGTCGTACAGGGCGTCGTACTCCACGTTGGACATGATCTCCCTGTCTTCCTGATAATAGGCCCTGGACGCTTCCCGGAGCTTTTCTCCCAGCTCCTTCATTTTTTTTATGGATGATTCGTTCATGGCTTCCTCCCGTCCTTTTTTCTGATTTTTCGGAGGAAAGCATCTCCTCCAGTTCTTTTCGTTCTTCCGGCCGGATCTCACGATATTTCCCCTCTTCCAGGCCATTAATATACAGATTCATGATCCGAACACGTTTCAGTGTTACGACTTTATATCCGAAATATTCACACATACGACGGATCTGGCGGTTCAGACCCTGGGTAAGGATGATACGAAAACTGTTTTTCCCTGTTTTTGTAACCTTGCAGGGACGTGTGACCGTATCAAGGATCGGCACTCCGCCGCCCATACCACGGATAAATTCTTCTGTCACCGGTTTATTCACGGTCACCTGATATTCCTTTTCATGGTAGTTCCCCGCCTTCATGATACGGTTCACCAGATCTCCTTCATTGGTAAGGAGAAGCAGTCCTTCGGAATCTTTATCCAGCCGTCCTATGGGATAGATCCGCACCGGATAATCCAGATATTCTGTTACTGTTACCTCTTTCCGCTGCTGCTTGGTACTGCAGACAATCCCTTTTGGTTTATGAAAAAGAAGCAGGATCTTTTTTTCCTGTTTTTTTACAGGCTTTCCGTCAATACAGATCTCCGCATCCGGAAGGATCTTCATTCCTGTGTAAACCAGTTCTCCATTAGCAGTAACTCTCCCCGCTTCTGTCAGTCGGTCTGCCTCTCTTCTTGAGCAGACTCCTATATCGCTTAAATATTTATTGATTCTGATTTTTTCGTTCATTGTTCTATTATATATTTTTTCCCACGTGTTCGCAACCGGTTATTTTTCTTGTATTTTCTTTCTCATTATTGTATGATAAACAGAAATATACTTAAATATCAGGAGGAAAAACATGTCAGAGCATACTCCACGTATGAACCGGCTGCTGATCTTTGTCGCTGTTTTCCTGTGTCTGATCTGCGGTATTCTCTTTACCCAGTCATCGGCCGGTCCTTTTGAAAGCAGCAGTACTTCCGTAGTTTCCATAAATACCAGCGATATTTCGACCATTGAACCAAGTTCAGATCGCGATCACCATACAGATGCATCGATATCTTCCGGCGCTCCCTCACCTTCCGCCACACCGTCTCCTGTTCCCACAGAGATTCCCGAAACAGAAAAGGTTTCGCCGGAGGCAGAAAACGGAGTCTGGACACCGGATGGCACCAACTGGAAATTTATGGTTGACGGAACCGCCTATACCGGATGGCTTACCGACACAGATGGTCATCGATATTATTTCAATAAGGACGGAATCATGCAGACCGGCTGGATCACCCTAGGCAAAAAACGTTATTATCTGGACGAAGACGGAATCATGCAGATCGGAACCATCACCGTAAATGGAAAAAAATACTCATTGGCAGCAGACGGTTCACTCAAAAAATGATCTTTCGTTATATCAGAGCAACAAAAATGCAGGTTCTTCCGGAACCTGCATTTTATTAACCCTTATTATTCTAACAGACCACTATAGACATAACCGGTCTGTCCATCATAATCAACCTGTATCCAGTCGCCTTCCTGCCCTTTCTTTTCAACTTCCGTTCCTGCAGAAAAACCACCGATAACCTCACCCTCTGAATCTGCGGAAGCACGAACATTACAATCCTCTGTAACTGTAAGCATTGTTCCTGCATCTGCGGAAGCACTGGCATCTTCACCAAGGCCCTGAAGGAATTCTGCCAGAGAGGGATCACTCTCCTGCGCAGCTTCATAGTCCGTCTTTACCTTTGTGATAAGCTCCTGCACATCCTTCTCAGATTCCAGTTTTTTCACATAGGCACTGATATCTGCATCGTCATCAGCACCACCTTTGATCTTCAGATTGCCGTCACTGCCCGTCTCCACATAAAACTGGCTCAGTGCCGGAACCGGAGTCTCAATTCCAGTACAGATATAATTAAAGACTACATAAACGACATACGAATCGTCCGTCAGTCCCTTCTTAGCGTAAACATTCTGTACCTCATACCCATCAATATAATCCCTTGAATTAATCTGCGACTCGTCAGCCGGCGTAAATCCGTCCTCAATCGTCTTAAGTGTTGCAATGTCTTTTTCCCCAAAAGCTTTATAATAGCTCTGAATCAGCTCGGTTACTTCCGTGCTGGCTTTTTCCATGGTTGTCTCCGCATCCGTATCTGCCGCGGAACTGGCGTCTTTCTTCTCGTCTGTCTCCCCATCATTTGCCGGAGAAGAAGGATCATTTTCCTGGTTACTTTGGGCTGTTGTCTGATCTTTATTGGAATTCCCCTTCTTACCTCCAACACAGGCGCGGACGCCAAAGATCAGAACAAGCACGATCACCAGAATGGCTCCGCCTAACATAAAATAGCGAAGGTTATCTGATAACCATTCTCTGAAATCATCCAAGTTCTTGTCCTCCTTATCATAACAACACGCCGGAACAATTCCCACTGTTCCGGGTAACACACCTGAAGGGAATCGAACCCCCGCACATGGTACCGGAAACCACTGCTCTATCCACTGAGCTACAGGTGCATAATGAAAAACATAACTTCTAAATTCAGGTATGAAATTATCAAAGTAGGTTTACACTGTTTATGATTTTAACACAAATCCATGAAATTGTAAAGATTTTTTTAAACAGTACATATTCATCACACATTTTATGGTTGCTGTTCACTCCGTTCTCCGTATCATTTTACGCACTTTAGTCATTTTTCCAGGCCAGAAGGGCGAACACATTCACCCTTCAAACCTATATACCACATATTTTTCTGTCTGTGCAATAGGGGTACATCCTGCCTGACGGATATAGTCATGATTTGTAAGATCTACCGGAAGAACGAGATAATCGGTTTCCGTTCTTTTCAATACCTGCCGGAACTTATCGATCCCTACATCCATCTGATAACTGATCACATCCATGATCACTTTCTGGATCTGGTAGGCCTTGCTGTTTTCGTAGTTTCCTACCACAGTACTTCCTGCACGATACAGGATAAAATTACGATCCAGAACAAGGATCAGTGACGGATCATACTGTCTAGCCACCAGATTCAGCTCATTGTCAAAAACAACCTTAGGTTGTTCTTTATCGCAGTCCTGATGGATCACATCGCATACTGAGCGCAGCTCATTCGGGACTTTATAGATGTTTTCCGCCATCACATAATCTTTTGCAATGCCGGGAACAGGTGTCCCCGTAGTGACGATCACTGCCGCAAGGATCAGCGCTGTTACAGCCTTCAGCCATCGAAACCTTACCGCTTCCACGATCCGTACAGCATAATAGGCAGCACCCGGGATCACCGGAAGGATCCAGATAAAACGATAATATTCACTTTCAAAATGTACCTTTGGTATCACATATTTTACAAGAACCGGATTATATACCGTAAGTGCCAGAAAGACTAGATAATACAGGAACACTCTGGATTCTTTTCTCCTGCGGTAAAAAATATCCCAGAGTATACCTGCCAGAAAAAATACAGGCAGCAGACAGCCACTCCAGTAATTTTCCATACAGATCTGCACAAAACGCAGTCCCAGTTCTTCGATCGTTACTCCCGCCATTTTCTTCTCCTATCCATAGTATCTTCCCAGTTTCCTATGATGCCGGAAATGCGATCCATCCAAGCTTCGCCGAAAAATAAACCAGGGCATACAAAAATCCCGGCAGCATACAAAGCGCATAGGGAATCGCGTAGGAAAGCTTTTTCTTCAGCACCATCACCGGAAGGATCGCCGTACTGACTACTGCAGGATAAATAAGGGAGGATCCTGAAAACGTCAACGCACTGACTGCAGCAATGAAAAGCAGCACCCAGCTCTCTTTATTTCTGCCATCTTTGTTGAGCCAGAGCCGTATACTTACCAGAAGCGCTGCCGGAATGGAAATATTTGCCAGCAGGGCCTTCCCTTCATAAACCCGCATAAACGCAAAGGTTCCTGTTGTATAGATAGAAAAAGAAAACAATTGCATCAGACACACAAAAAGAACCATCAGGTCTGCTTTTTTTTCATCTCCACGAAAAAAGCTTTTTCCGATCTGGTAGATCAGAAGATTGATCATCAGCATGTTGATCACAGACATCACGACCTTGGACTGAACGATCGGGTGGATGCCCAGAAGGACACACCACACCGCATTGTTCATCGGATATGCAGAAAGATCATAGCGGAGATTAAAATTTCTCTGGATAACACCGGTAAGCGGACTGTATCGGGCAAGAGTGTCTGTATACACGGAAGTGCTTACTGCACCAATGTAATGTGTTGCATCTGCAGTAACGTCCTGATATGCAGCCACCAGAAAACACTGCAGGATCACTGCCGCAGCGGTCAAAAGCAGCAGCAGTGAATGCTTCCGAAATGTTTCTCCTATCCGGTCCAGCTGTCCCTTCCAAAGTTTATGCGCAAACAGACATGCTGCCAGTACACAAGCTGCCATGATCACCATCCACAGATACGAAAAGGTACTCAGTTTTACCCATTTCAGTGTCATAGGAACTGCAAGTATCTCAAAAGCCGCAAAATACAGAAGATATCCCAAGACCAGTTCCATGGTTACTTCCGCCTTCATTTTCAGTATCCGTGTCAGCAGACTTCCTGCACAGAAAAATACCAGCAGCTCCAGGATCAGTCCGGCAATTGCCAGTATCAGCTCCTGCATTTCACACCTTCTCTCCGGCTTCTCTGGCAAGGATTCCCATTGCAACCTTCTCCGGAGTGATCGGGAGCTCTCTGACACGTACACCTGTTGCATTATAAACCGCATTGGCAATAGCCGGACAAGGTGTATCGATCACAAGTTCACCAATGGATTTTGCACCAAAAGGACCTGTCTTCTCGTAGCTGCTCTCAAACTCGATCCGCACCTTCGGAATATCCATACGATTGGGGATCTTATACTGCATAAAAGAATTGTTACGGATTTTTCCCTTATCTGTATACTGCACATCCTCATACAGAACCATTCCGATTCCCTGACCGATACCGCCTTCTGCCTGCACTCTGGCAAGATTTGGATTGATCGGAGTTCCACAGTCGATCACGCCCACATAATCAATGACATCGATCTGTCCGGTCTCTTTATCGACCTCCACTTCAGCGGCACCTACCATAAACGGTGGCGGAGAGATCGGAGAAGAATATTCTTTTACAACCTGAAGCTCACTGCAGACTCCACAGGTCGCTTTTCCTGCGATCTGCTGCAGCGTTACCTCTTTTCCGTCTTCTGTGCGGACTTTTTCTCCGTCAAAATCAGAATCCTCTGCAGATACTCCAAGCATCTGTGCGCCAAAAGCGTGGATTCTCTTTCTGAGTTCTCCGCAGGCCTGGATCACGGCATTTCCGGTTGCATAGGTTGTGGAAGATGCATAAGAACCGGAATCATAGGGAGAAATATCTGTATCCACACTGAATACCACGATATTTTTCATATCTGTATCCAGACAGTCTGCTGCCATCTGAGCAAGAATGGTATCACAGCCGGTTCCCATATCAGAACATCCAAGTGCCAGGGTATAGGAACCATCCTCATTTAATTTAATGTCTGCTCCGCCGACATCGATCCCTGCAATAGATGAGCCCTGCATAGCCATAGCGATACCGACCCCCCGTACTTTGCCGTTACCCATATCACGGAACGGATATTTCTCATCCCATCCGATCATTTCCTTTGCACGGGCGAGGCATTTATCCATGGTACAGCTGCCGTTGATCGGTACATCCGGATATCCCGGAAGTGCCTCTCCCTCCATAGGCATGTTCAGCTCACGGAATTTTACCGGATCCATCCCCATCTTATGAGCCAGCTCATCTGCTGCGGACTCCACAGCAAAAATACCCTGTGTGGCACCATAGCCACGATAAGCGCCAGCTGCCTGCATATTGGTGTAAACAACATCATAAGCAAAACGGTAGGCTTCCGTATGACGATACAGCGCAATGGATTTATGGCCTGAAAGTCCTACGGTTGTAGGCCCATGCTCTCCATAGGCACCGGTGTTGGAAAGAGTATAAAGATCGATTGCCTTTACAATACCGTTTTCGTCTGCACCCATACGGATATGGACTTCCATCTCATGACGCGGAGAAGACGCGATCATGGATTCCTTTCTGGAAAAAACGATCTTGGACGGACGCCCGGTAACCCATGTTACCAGTGCCGGGAAAACCTCACTGACAGAAGACTGTTTTGCACCAAAGCCCCCGCCGATACGAGGCTTGATCACACGAACTTTGGAAGACGGAATGTTCAGCGCATTTCCTACGATCCTTCGGATATGAAACGGGATCTGGGTGGAAGAAACCACCGTCAGTCTCTGAAAATGGTCCATATAACAGTAGGTACGGAAGGTCTCCATCATGGTCTGCTGATTTGCCTTTGTGTGGTAAACCTGATCTACTGTATACGCACATTTTTCCAGCATGGCATCCACATCACCCACTTCTTCTACATTGGAGGAACAGAGATTACGCTTATTATCTCCGCCGGCCGGGATCGGCATATACCAGTCATCCTCCGGGTGCACCAGAATGGGATTATCCTTGGCTGTGTGGATATCCAGAACCGCTTCCTCCACACGATATTTTACCTTAATGCGTTTCAGGGCTTTATCTACTGCCTCTTCTGTCTCACCGGCTACGATGGCAACCGGATCCCCTACAAAACGCACATGCTTATCTATGATATAACGATCCCATGGACTGATCTCCGGCGCTGTCTGCCCGGCCAGAGTAAATCTTTTGTGGGAAACATCCTCATAGGTCAGAACACAGGCAATCCCCTCGATCTTCTTTGCAGCCTCTGTCTTGATCTCTTCCACCCAGGCATTGGCATGAGGACTTCTTAAGATCTTGACGATCAGGCAGTCAGAAGGTGCAAGATCATCGGTATAGACCGGTTTTCCGGTTACCAGCGACATTGCATCTGTTTTTGGCACCGGCTTGTTTACGTATTTCATTTTCCTTCCTCCTGTCCTTTTTTATAGTCGAGAAATTTCAGGATACTTCTGGTCTGTCCCACAAATCCCGAGCAACGGCACAGATTTCCGGAAAGATACTCCAGGATATCCTCTTCTGTGGGATCTTCCAGTTCCTTTAACATGGCAAATACATTCATGATAAATCCCGGATTGCAGAAGCCACACTGCTCTGCTCCCTCATTTGCCATAAAAGCGCCGAATTCCTTTGCTTCCTCCTGCATTCCCTCCAGAGTCACGATCCGTTTCCCGTCTGCGCGGGCAGCCAGCATGGAGCAGGACAGTACCGGACGTTCATCCATCAGCACAGTACAGAGACCACAGTTTGCAGTCTCACAGCCACGTTTTACGCTGTAACAGCTGTTTTTCCGCAGGAAATCCAGAAGCAGTTCATCCGGACGTACCTCTGCCTGCCGTTTTACACCATTCAGCCAGAAAGTGATATTCATTCTGCTCTCCCTCCGATCTCTTCCCAGGCTCTTCTTGTAAGGACTTTCACAAGAAGACTTCTGTATTCTTTTGAAGCACGCATGTTCTTGTCTGTAGGAACATGTTCCGCCGCATATGCGGCAAAAGATGCTGCTGCATCCTTTTTCTGCTGTGCATTCATCTGTACAAAATCTTTTAAGATTTCCTCTTCATCTTCCACGATCATTGCTTTTCCGGGTCTGGCCCCAATGACAGTTCTTGCTTTTCCGTCAATAAGAGCGGCCGCACAGGTGAGCACGGGAAAATCTGTGGAATTGTTCCGCTGACTTAAGTACACACTGTTCAGCGGCTGTTTTTTTACAATGATATTTACCAGGATATCGTTATCCTTTTCCATGGATGCAAACTGTGCCAGCGGAATGGTTCCGCCATTGTACAGCTCCACCCAGGTATCCAGTGCCAGAAACATGGTCAGTACATCGGAAAATCCGAATCTTCCGAAAATACTTCCGCCCACTGTGGCACAGTTTCGAAACTGCACACCCACAATGTGCCGTACACTTTCACGGATAGCACTGTTTGTATAGGCATTCAGCTCTTTGTGGGTTTCCAGCGCATGAAGTGGTGTCATGCAGCCGATCACAAATGCTTCTTCTGTTTCTGTAATAGTATCCAGCCCAAGACCTGACAGGTCAATGGCTGTCATGATGTTCCTGTTTCCCATTTTCAGCCAGACCATACCGCCCAGCACACAGGCTGTTCTTTTCTGGTTCAGTTCATATGCCTGTTCAAGGCTTTCTGCCTTTATGTAATTCTTTATCTTCAGCATACTTTATTCCCTTCTGAATTCTCATTCTCTTTCTTTACGGCTGTTTTTTCAGCCGAGCATTTATTTTAACAGACTGTCAGCTAAATAGCTATTGTTTTTTTCTCTGCTGTTCTGATGCCGCATCAGTCAGCGGTCTCCAGAACGATAAACTGATACGGTTTCAAAATGATTTCTTTTTCTGTGATCTCCACAGCTTTCTGATTATTCAGAAGCACCTCTTTTACTTCTCCCGGCAAAGATACCTTCTGTGACTGTGCCTGCATATTTCCCAGGATCAGAAGATTTTTCTCACCGTTTCTTGTATATGCGATCAGATTCTTCTGTTCTTCCTGATATGGAGCGAATGTTCCGTATACAAGCGTTTCTTTATATTCCGGAGCTTTTCTCAATGCAGTCAGCTTTTTGTAGAAAGAAAGGAGGGAGTTACTATCCGTTAATTGAGACTCTATATTGATCTCCTTATAATTGGGATTAACCCCAAGCCACGGCTCTCCTTCTGAAAATCCCGCATTTTTCTCTGCGCTCCACTGTACCGGAGTTCTGGCATTGTCTCTGGAAAATGCGGAAGCAGCATCAAGCGCTTCTTTTTCACTGCATCCGGCACGGAGCGCTACCTGGTATTCATCGATGGTACTGATGTCATCGATCTGATCCATAGAAGTAAACTCCATATTTTCCATACCGATCTCCTGCCCCTGATAAATAAACGGAATTCCCTTCAGCAGGAAATAAACACCTGCCAGGAGCTTCTTTGAATCCGGACAGCGGTCTTCCGGAGAAATATAGTGACAGACACCTCTTGGCTCATCATGATTCTCAATAATGTTGGAGATCATGCCGGTATCCCCAATCTTTTTCTGCGTATGGAAAATACACTTCTTGTACTCTTCCGGAGTCAGGTACGGTTTGGATGCATACCAGCCATCCTCGCTCTTTCCGTAACAGGTTTCTTCAAAATCAAACATGGATGAAAAATATCCGTTTTCTCCGATAAAATCTTTGATCTCATCTTCCTTTTCATTGAAGACCTCTCCTACAGTAAAAGCATCATAGGGATGAAAGCACTTCTCAGCCATCTCTCCCAGAAATTCTCCAATCCCTTCTGCCTCCTCCAGCATCCTCCCGACGCTGCAGAGCCCATCTGCACGATCGGCAGGATAATCGGAAAACGGAAGCTTCTTCTTGATATTGATAATGGCATCAATACGGAATCCGCCAAGCCCTTTTTCCATCCACCAGCGGATGTTTTTGTAGACTTCCTCTCTTACTTCAGGATTCTCCCAGTTGAGATCCGGCTGCTTCTTGTGGAATACATGGAGATACTGTTTATCCGGATGTCCCGGAAGCTCTTCCCATACCGGACCACCGAAATAGCTTCTCCAGTTGCAGGGAGCTTTATCATCCTTTTTGTCCCGGATATAAAAGAAATTTCCATACTTTCCGTCCGGATCCTTAATGGCCTGCTGAAACCACTCATGCTCATCGGAGCAGTGATTTACCACCAGATCCATAAGGATGTACATTTCTCTTTTTTTTGCTTCTGCGATCAGACGATCCATATCCTCCATGGTCCCAAACCTCGGATCAATCGCATAATAATCTGCAATGTCATATCCCTGGTCTGCAAGGGGAGATTTATAGATTGGGGAAAGCCAGAGGATATCTGCTCCCAGTTCCTTAAGATAATCAAGCTTGCTGATGATTCCCGGGATGTCTCCGATCCCGTCTCCGTTGGAATCATAAAAGCTCTTGGGGTATATCTGATATACCACTTTGTCATGCCACCATTTTCGTTTCATCGTAATTCCTCCTATGCCTGTTTGATCATGCAGTACTGCTTCAGATCAAATCCTTTTTTCTGTACAATGCCGTATAATTTAAATCCGAATTTCTCATACATGGAAACATTTGCCGGATTATGGGTTTCCAGAGAGATCATCAGCTTATGCCTGTCCGCATAATCGATCACCTCATCCATCAGCTTTTCAGCAAGACCGTGATGCTGCATCTTCGGCGCCACTGCCAGATAGATCACATGAAGCCTTTCTGCTGTATGAAGCTGGGAAGTCCAGCTGGAATTCAGATAGTCTTTTCCCTGGATGAATTTCCGCAGGGTCGCAAGACTTGGATCCTCTTTGATCAGATAGCCATCTGTTTTCAGAAGGGCAAAAAAATCCACCATCAGATTATGTAAGGCTGCTTCATGCTCCGTTCCGTCGGATACTACCAGGATACTGTTCAGCTCACTGCTGTCTGCATAGATCTCGCAGGTCTCAAAAAACTCCGTAAGATCACAGGTAAAAAGCTCCGGCATCAGCCGTTCTCTGGTATCCCTGTCCGGGATCAGTGCATGATACAGAGGATCCTCCGAAAAACATACGGTCAATATCCGGATCAGCTTATCCAGATCTTCTTCTTTCACTCGGTATAAATTATGGCTTTCCATTCTTTCCTCCAGGTATGGTTTTATTCTGTTCCTTTTTCAAACATATCACTGACCTCGCAGATCAGATTCCTGAGCTTTTCCGCTGCACGGATCAGATATTCAATATCATCCGCATAATAACGCTTCTGTCTTTCCCAGGCTTCCTTGAGGCTCTGCTTTTCCGCCTCCAGACTGTCACCCGGCTTCTTTTCCTTCAGCCTTTCCACAAGATCATAAAGGTTCTCATGATGGATGATCCTGCCCTTTCCCCACATCAGGCGATCCGGGGACTGCTTCAAGATATATTCCGTAAAATGATAAAAGACTTCCCGCTCAAACTGAAAGGCATAACAGTTGTTGTCAATACTGTAAAAAGCCTCCAGCGCAAGGGCGATCTCTCCTTTTTCCAGATATCCCATCGCTTTCTTCAGTGCATAAAGATTGTTCTGCACTGCCTGCTGCGGAAAGATCACATTGTCATCCCAGTCCAGACGTACCAGATAATCCTGGGATTTCCGGAATACACCGAGAAGCTTTTCGGTAATGGCATCGGCTTTTTTCCAGTCACGTTTTTCTTCCGGAAGGCTGTTGAAGTGCCGTACCTGCTCTGCAAGGATGGCAGCCGCTTTTTTTGCCTCTTCTGTTTTTTTCAGAAGGAGTGTACTGTCGGCGCCGGTCTGCATACACAGATCCGTATCCAGGGTCTTAATACTTTGGTCCAGTACCCGCCCGAAATCCATTGGCGGCAGAGCAAGGCTGTCAATAGCCAGAAGAAGTTTCAGATAAAATTCATGATGGAATCTGTATACCTCTTCCTCATAAACATCCTGGTTATCGTATTGGGAATGATAATAATTTTCCATAAACGGGCCACCGCTGAAATCATTGACCATGGACGGGATCCCGGAAATAGCCATGGTAAAATCATCAGACCAGGTTTCAATGGGATACAACGTGGTCATGCCCTCCGGATAAATCCCCTCCGGCATCTGCACAGCATCCACGAAGCTGCGCACAAAATCCGCATACTCATAGGTACATCGTACTGCATCTCTGGTACTGTGTGCATGAGCCGGAAGCTCAAAATTCAGATCTGCGATCACGTGCCCCTGCCACTCCGGTCTCGCCTCAAATACCTGGCGGTAAGCACCTGTGGACCAGTCATATTTTGTGTCGGAAATCCCCCATTCTTCTGCTGCAAGAGCACATACCACAATAGTATGGCGAGGTTTATAGCCACCACGGAGCAGCGCCCTGGCAATTCCAATGATCATGGCCACTGCCGCATTATCGTCCTGAAATCCCTCAAAATAGGAATCATAGTGAGCACTTAACAGGATCATGGAATCCGAATCGGTTCCCGGGATTTTGCCAACGATATTGTAGGTATACTGGTCTTTGATCACCTCTGTGTCCGCATCAAATTCCACGGAAAGCTCCGGAACACGATTCCCATTCTCATTTTTCTCCTCCATCAGCTGACGGATCATAAGAAAATCTGCCCGTGACATGGAAAATGCAGGCGCACAGGAAGGTCCTGCGATATCCTGTGCATTCAAAGCCGTATCATCGATCTGTGCGTATCCTCTGCTCTGTACGGCGATCAAAGCTGCTGCACCCTTTAGGTGTGCCTGATACACCGGGTAGTTGATCCACCATTCTTCTCTCTGATTGATCTCGATAAGAACCAGCTTTCCTTTCACATCGATATCCTTATATTCGTCAGCTGTACCCTTTCCAAGATATACAAGATCAAACCTCTGAAAGCCATTGGTCTTAAAATCTGTCTGATATGCGCCAAGCTGGATCTCCCGGCAGGTTCCCTCTCTGTCATGGCAGCGCATCACCGCTTTTTTAAATTCCCATGCATCCACACGGATCTTATCTTTTTCTACCTGTGTGAGACCGGCTTTTTTCATTTCTTCCAAAAGCATATCTCCGGTTTTTCGCTCTGCCAGGGAGCCTGCTGTACGGTATCCCAGAACCGGATTTGTTTTTTCCTGTTCCATGCGCCTGGCCAGATCATAAGATTCTTTTATATTCAGGCATGAAACACATTTCTCCACGATGTTCAAATTTACTGTCATCCCTTTCTCGGCAGTTCCCTGCCGGCAGTTCCGTCCTCCCGGCAGAGATATTCCTCTAACTGTTATAGATTATACCTTATCAATGTGCGGATTTCCAGATAAAAAAACGCGATTTGTTCTGATCATCAGAGACATGGTGTTGGTGACACCAGACATGGCTTCCATGATCTCTGACTGATTCACAATGGAAAAAGCGTCTTCGTCCTGCTCAAAGCGTTCCATCAGGAGCTCTGTAAACGCATTTTCTGCCGGCTCCAGGCTATCCTCATCTGCTCCGGATGCGTAAAACATGGTCACATCCAGTACATTATCCGCAAGCCTGGTCATAGTAGAAAACGGGATGATCACCATAAGCCTTTTACGCCGTCGTTTCATTTTCCTTAACCTCCAAATATGCTGTGTATGTTCTCTCTGTTTTAAAAATATTTTTAAAAAAAATGTGTAAAGTCTTTGTGTGATCTGTGAAAACCCGGTGAAAAAGGCATCCTATTTTTCATATACAAATACAAATAATTAATTATATTTTCTGTCTGCTACCATTATTTTTTGTATATATTAAATATTATTTTAAAAATTATATATTATTTTCTGGTATTTTTTACCGAAATATGTTATAAAAGAAGTAAGAAAAACTACCGGAAATCAGATATTCCTGCTTCCGGTCCGAGATAAAGGAGGTATCTTTATGGCAAAACGTATTATAACCATCAATCGTATGTTTGGAAGCAACGGACGCCTTATCGGCAAGACTCTGGCTGAAAACCTAGACATCGGTTTTTATGATAAAGAACTGATCGACATGGCTGCCAAAAAAAACAATATCCCCTTCGACACCCTGGCAAAGGTAGACGAGAAAAAAGCCAGTCAGTGGGTATTTCCCGTTGACAGTGAGCTACAGTTTACAGATAATTTCTCTTTTGTACCAATGAACGATGTGCTCTATGATCTCCAGAGAAAGATCATCCTGTCCCTTCCGCAGAGAGAGGACTGCGTAATTGTCGGCCGCTGTGCGACCAATATCCTGAAGGATAAATCACTTAAACTTTTTATCCATGCACCTTTTGAGGAAAGAGTTCAGAATGTGATACGCCGTACCGGCAGAGAAGAAGCCAGCGCACGGAAGCTGGTCAAAAAAATGGATAAAGAGAGAAAAGCTTACTATGAATACTTTACAGACAGCAAATGGCTGGATATGACACAGTATGATCTCTGTATTGACAGCAGCCGGTTTTCTATGGAGCAGATTATTGAGATTGTAAAGAGATGTCTTTAGGATTCTTTTTTTCTGAAAAATGTTTTTACGCTTTGGAAGCGTAAGTGAAACCGCAGGGGAGGGGAAGCACTCATAGTTGCGAAAGGCCGTTTCCCCTCCCCTGCACCCCTTCCCTCAGGCCCCGCTAGAAATCGTACGTTTTGGGCTAGAAATCGTACGTTTTGGTCATGTTACGTTACTGACAGGGCGATGGATTCTGCGTTTGTTTAAAACGCCAGGCTGTGCCGATCTCATCGGCATAACACCTTTCAACAAGAAGACGTATCCTTCCCACCATTCCAACACATTGAGCAACACCAAAATATTTATTGACCAGACGCTATTCTTCCCACACCTCCAACTGCGGACGCTCAACTCATCAAAACGTAAGGACAGGACACCACGCGTCCGCTTCTACCTCTCCGGCTGAAACGTCAGCCGGGGAAGTGACAGTCCTCCGGGCTGCTACGGAGAAGGGGTGATGATGGTTAGGTTGCGGGAGACGGCGTTATTGCGGAAGGGCCCAGCTGTTTGAGCCGAAGGCGAGTTCTGGACCCTTCCGCAATGGTTTTAGCCGGCTCACGGAACCTTAGCAGCATCCCCCGACGGAGTCCGGCCCGGAGGACTGTCACTTCCCCGGCGTCCGTTCACCAATATACTCTTTCAAAAACTCATATATATCCCCCTCCAACGGCGGACACCCCTCCACATAATTCTGAAACTTACAGGTACAGTGTCCCACACCAAGCACTCCCGTCTTACCACGATACCCCTGTCCGATGCAGATCTTCTCATCCAGCTTCTCAAAAAGCCCCTCTTCCTTCAGCATCTCCAATGCCGGGATCAGATACCCGTAGCAGGCACTGCAGGATTCCACTTCCTCCACGGCATCCGCAAGCTCCACAACCTTTCTGGATACCGGCATCCTCTGATCCGCACCATCCTCCAGAAATCTGACATCTGCTTTGGAAATATCTGAACAGCCCACGCCAAGATCACCTGCCAGCTTCACATAAGGAACCTCAGCTACCTCATAATGCATCATCTGACACACATATGCATCCACAAGAACCGGATCACAGGCAGCCATCACCCGGTTCATCACGACAGGATTTCCGCCATCCTCAAAATCCAGATCCCCGCAGATATTATCCACAACAATAAAGTCCTGCTGTATCCCCATATTCAGATGAGCAATGGGTTTATGAAGCCCCAGAGAATGAAACCGTCTCTTTTCCTTATTTGGGATCAACCCCTTCATATTCTTAAGGGCACAGGTGATCTTTGTCTGACAATGGCCTTTCAGAACCGGCACATTGATCAGAAAATCAAGCTCCTTTACCCGCTCACAGACATTCAGCTCCATTCCGCCGCAGTCCACAGAAATACCCTTATCCTTCTGCATATCCCAGAACGGCACCTGATACTCTTCCTCAAGCCTGTCAAAGCCACAGGTCTCAAAAGCCTCCCTTGTCTTATCTCCTACCCAGGATCCCTCCAGCATCACCATATCCCGGAAGCCATGCTCCTTCAGATACTCGATAATTCCTGCAACCACTTCCGGATGAGTCGTTGCACCCCAGGAAGCCTCTGAAGGAGAAACCAGATTCGGCTTGATCCCGATCTTTTTCTTTCTGTCCCCGATATGAGACTGAAGATCCGCTTTTTCCAGAAGCTCCTTTGTCATTCTTTTATATTCCGCACCACTGGTAATAAAAATCTGATTTTTATCCATAATTATCAAAATTCCTTTCTTTCTGCAATGTGAATGTTGATCCAGATCCACACCAAAGCCCTGCAAAGCTTTTATCATCAGATGAGCCAGACAAAACAGCCGACAAATACAGCAGTCATCACATGCATCACAATCATAAAAAATACCCTCTCTACCGGTTTCCCGGTAAAAAGGATATTTTATCCGACACAGCAGTCTCGTATTATCTTTCGATCTTTGCCCCGTTCCACCATGGGAATTCTCGGTTCAGCCATTTTCCTGCAAGCTCACTCCATGGTTCACAGGCTCTTGCGATCCCTCTGCCGTTTTCGTTGGCAGTCAGCTCATTTGCCAGGCCGATCCCATGGGGTCCCTGCGGAAAAACATGATACTCCACTGGAATGCCCTTTTTATAGAGTGCCTGAACAAAGAGAAGTGTATTATCCAGCAGCACCGTCTGATCCTCAAAGGTATGCCAGATAAAGGTTCTGGGTGTATCTTCCGTAACCTGAAATTCCAGAGACATCCGATCTTTCAGCTCCTCATAACGATCTCCCAGAAGATTTCGAAAGCTTTCTTCATGACCAGCTTCCCCTGAAGTGATCACCGGATAATTCAGGATCATGCCATTGGGACGGATCCTCTCGTTTTCCATTCCCGTGATCCCGGCAAGCTCCTCCGTATTCCAGAATACTCCCAAAGAAGCTGCCAGATGGCCACCTGCCGAAAAACCGGACACAATAATCTTATTCTTTTCAATATGCCACTTATCGCTGTTCTCTCTGAGAAGAGCTACTGTTTTTGCCAGCTGACGGAGAGCCACCGGATATCTGGCAGGTGCCACACTATAACGAAGTACCACTGTGTGATAGCCCATTCCCATAAACCGGACAGCAATGGCTTCTGCCTCTCTGTCAGAAGTCATGCCATAAGCTCCGCCCGGACAGATCACTATGACCGGACGCTTCTGTCCCGGATAGAGTTCTTCCGACTCCTGCCAGAAATAGGTCTCTATCCATGCCTCATTATAGTCCTTTGTTTTTTCTTCGATCACAATTCTTTCGTTGATCATTCCGACTTTCCCTTCTTCATTTCATTGCTTCTCTGATCGCTGCAAGAAGTTCATCGTACTCTTCGTAAGCCGGAATTTCCGGATGATCTGCACGGATCTGCTCTGTACTGCGGAAAAGGAAGCCTGCTTTGCTTGCCTGGATCATTCCGAGATCATTGTAGGAATCTCCGCTTGCGATAGTCTCAAATCCCATGGACTGCAGTGCCTTCACAGTTGTCAGCTTGGATTTTTCACAGCGCATCTTAAAGCCTGTGATCTCTCCGTTCTCTGCTACTTCCAGGGAATTACAGAAAAGTGTCGGCCGTCCAAGCTTCTCCATCAGTGGAGTTGCAAACTGTGTAAAGGTATCACTGATCAGTATCACCTGGGAAAAGGATCTCAGCTCATCCAGAAATTCCTTCGCTCCCGGAAGGGGATCGATCTTTGCAATAGTCTCCTGGATCTCTTTCAGTCTCAGACCATGCTCTTTCAGAATTCCAAGTCTCCAGTTCATCAGCTTATCATAATCCGGCTCATCACGGGTTGTTCTCTTGAGCTCCGGGATTCCGCTTGCCTCTGCAAATGCGATCCAGATTTCCGGTACCAGTACACCTTCTACGTCCAGACATGTAATATACATCTTTCATATCCTCCTCTTGATCCAACTTACCGTTGATATTTCACAGAGTCTGACTCCTTCCGGCTGTCAGAACTCTTTAATCTTTTAGCGCTTTACCCTGATATTACCATATGCTCTCAAGGTCTGTAAACAGTTTTATTTTTTCTTCTTTTCCGATTCATAGATTTTCAGCTCTTTCAGTGCTTTTTCCCCAAGAGGATACAGCATGAAAATATTAAAGATCGTCATCAGGCCGATTCCTACATCTCCCAGATCCCATACAAATGTGTAAGCCGCGATCCCACCGATAAACAGCATCACCAGTGCCAGCACCTTATATCCTGTCTGTGAACCCCAGTTATCACCGAAAAGATAGGCCACATTGCCTCTTGCATAAAACAGGATTCCCAGGAATGTGGAAAAGCTGAACATAAACAGTGTTGCAGCAATAAAGATCACTCCAAACTGCCCCATATGATAATGCATGGCAGTCTGAAGAAGTTCCATTCCGGAAAGCCCCTGTACCAGATCTTCCGGGGCCAGAAGCATGATCATAGCTGTACAGCTGCAGATCACGATCGTATCCACAAATACACCCAGGGCCTGGACAAATCCGGCTTTTACCGGACTGTCACATTCTGCCGCCGCTGCTGCACAGGGAGCGGAGCCGCTTCCCGCCTCATTGGAAAAAAGGCCTCTTTTTACTCCGTTCATCAGCACGACGCCAAATCCGCCGGCAACAGCCTGACGAAATCCGAAAGCTTCTTCAAAAATCCGTTTAAATACTCCCGGCATACTTCCAAGATTTGTAAATATAATAAACAGCGTGATCACAAAATAAAGCACTGCCATCACCGGCACCAGAAGATCCAGAACTTTAACCGTTGCATTCTTCCGAAGCACGATCACAGCTGCGATCACTACCAGCACGATGGTAGTATACAGCGGTGGAATATCAAAAGCATTTTTGAAAGACGCCGTGACGGAATTGCTGATAACCTGACTGATCCCACACCAGCAGATCAGGCCGGAAATGGCAAACAGAACGGAAAGCAGAACCTTTTTTCGTTTTCTGCCCTGTTTTTCTTCCCAGTAACGGTGGATATAGTAGGCAGGACCGCCCCTGTAGCCACCGTAAAGAGGATCCTTTTCTTTATAGAGCTGTGCCAGGGTTGCTTCGATAAAAGCAGTAGAGGAACCGATCAGCGCCGTAATCCACATCCAGAATACCGCTCCTGCACCTCCTGCCGAGATCGCAGCTACCACCCCGACCAGGTTTCCCATTCCCACACGGGTAGCTGTAGATACGATCAGCGTCTGAAATGCTGAAAGATTATTTTTGTCACTTTTCTTTTCTGACAGGGCTCGTACCATATCCGGAAAAAGACGGATCGGCAGAAGCTTTGTCCTGATGGTAAAATAGATACCGGTCGGAATCAGAAGCAGGATCAGAAGTGAGATTCCCAGCGTACTTCCTCCCGGAAGCGGGATCCTTATCAGATCTCCCCACAGAAATGTATAGACCTTTTCGATCATTGTTACTATCATGTTACTGTTTCCTTTCCCCAATCACCCCATGTGATCGTTTTGTTCTCTTTTTTCTGCCCGTTGTTTGTATTTATTTCTGCAACGTTTTAAACGGGCAAAGCGTGTCTTTCATTATAATAGCTTTCTGTTTGTATGTAAAGAAAAATCCCGAATCTTTCGATCCGGAATTTTTTCGTATTGGTAACTTTTCTGTTATTCGACAGATTTCTGATATCTGTCTATTTTTATGAGCATAGCTGCATTTTACTCTCAGCCAGCCAGGTGGAACATCTCGATCAGGAATATCCAGCTCATTCCATAGTATGTTATCACGGCTACAAGGTCATTCATCGTAGTGATCAGAGGACCTGAGGCTACTGCCGGGTCCACACCAACCTTTTTGAAAAACAGCGGTATGCAGGTTCCCACTGCACTGGATACCAGCATGGCCACCAGCAGGGATAATCCGATACAGCCGGATACCGCATAGGCAAATACGAGTGTTTTTCCTTTGAATAAGAAAATATACAATCCGATCAGTACAAAAGACAGAATACCGAGCAAACCACCGTTGCAAAGACCAATCCGCATTTCCTTCAGCACAAGCTCTGCTTTCTGTCTGCCCGTCAGCGTCTCATCCATCAGTACACGGATGGTTACAGCCAGGGACTGGGTTCCAACATTTCCTGCCATATCCAGGATCAGAGACTGAAAGCACATGATGATCGGCAGACAGGTAACTACTTTTTCAAACATTCCCACAACAGAAGATACCACCATACCAAGGCCCAGAAGAACGATCAGCCAAGGCATTCTTTTTTTCATGCTTTCAAAAAGAGGTTCCTTCAGATCTTCCTCTGCAGTCAGACCGGCCAGCTTTGCATAATCCTCTCCCATCTCATCGTCTACCAGATCGATGATCCCTGCGGATGTGATCACTCCAAGGAAACGATTGTCATCGTCCAGTACAGGAATGGAATCTTCAGAATAATCCTTCAGCCGTTCCATACAGTCATCGATCTGCTCAGTGCCATACACATATGGATAGGAAGTTACGATCAGCTCTTCCATAGGGTGGTCCTGTCTTGCTGTGATCAGATCCTTCAGATCCAGGGCTCCATAAAACTCCCCTCTGTCCGTCACTGCAAAGATCGTAGAAATATTATCATTATCTGCCGCCTGGGAAACCAGCTCACTCATAGCCTGCTTTACGGTCAGGTTTTCACGGATCACAATGCAGTTCGTTGTCATTCTGCTTCCGATCTCATCCTCATCAAAGGAGCGGATCATTTCAATATCTTTCCGCACCTGTTCATCCAGAAGCTGGATCAGAAGCTTGCGTTTTTCTTTATCAATCTGCTTTAAAACATCTGCCAGGGCATCGGTTTCCATTTTGGAAAGAATGGCTGCCGCTTTTTTTACATCCATCTCTTCCAGATATTGTACAGTTTCTTCTTCCTCCAGATATTCAAAAACATCTGCCAGCATACTGCTTTCCAGGATACGGTATAGTCTGCTGCGCTCCGCAGTGCTTAATTCTCTTAATACTTCCGCCAGATCGTTTTCGTGAAAATCTTGCAGCCTTTCACTTAAAACTGCCGGAGAAACACTGCTTCGGATCAGACTCAGAATATCTTTTGAAAAATCCTGATTTCTTTTTGTCATTTTCTCATCCTCCTCACATAGTTTCGCACAAAACACGCACACCAAAAACAGACATGTTAAAGCATGTCTATGTGCTGTTTGATTTTCGATTGTGTTTCCTTGGGATTTGAGTATAAAGCGAAATGAATTTATACATGATCGCCTTACTGTAAGATTCTCAGAATGAGAAGAATGAAAAAGATATCTATTATAATCCTGCTACAATTATAATGTAATAATACCGTACAGATTCTGATGGCACCGATACATCCTGTCAAATATATCCTTCTGATATACAGACATAATATTCTCACAGATATTCTGTACACTTAAAACAGAATGGAACAGCCTCATCCCTCTCTGTTTTTTCCATCTTTCACTCCGAGAGCTACAACTTCGCCCATGAGAATCACAACTGTCCATTCTGTTCACCTGCCTTTTTTTCTTAAAATATCTTATCAACCCGGCCATTATAACGTTCCCGGCCGGGTTTTGTCAACCGGATTTATGGTTAAATTTATTGTAAATCCGGGTAAAATTTTATGCTTCACAGAGGTAGATGTTTATGCAGCAGCATTTGCGTTGATCGTATCAATGACTTTTTTTATTCCAAGCCAAACACCCATATCTGTAAAGATTTCCGAAATGCTTCCACGATCCGTAAACGGAGATTCCAGCAAAACAGAAAGATCCTTCATCATTCCATTATGAACAATATACTCAATGATCTGATTTACAAAATAAATCTGCCTGCTGTCCAGATTTACATCCTCAAGATACTTTGAAAAAGCTTCCTTTGCTGCATTCATATCAAGACCTACCATTTCTCTGACAAATTCTCCCAATGGCTTTCTGCCAAATTCTGCTTCATAATCCTCTTTTGTACCAAGCTCTCTCCAGAGAATTTTTTCCAGTTCAGCTACATCTTTTTCTGTAAGTGACTGATTCTTTTTCAGCTTAGCTATTACATGGTTATCCTGATGCTGTCGGACATAATATTCTACTCGTACTTTATAATTTTCCAGATCATCGTTTTCCAATTCTGCTTCTTTCCATTCCGTTGAAAGAATTTCGTCTGTAAAATTGGTCATATATTTATTCCTGCTCTTATCCGGAATATACTTCATAAGATCTCTCAGATTTTTCCTGATATTTTCAAATTCATCAATTCCTGCATTTTCCACATAATCTGTATGCAAAATCTGATCGATCAGCTCTGTCTGTGCCTGAATCTCCGGTATATTTGCCACTCCGGCAATTCCGGAAACCTTTTTTAAAAGATCTTTTCGCGCACTTGTATATTTCTTTCCAACCAGAGATGCAAGTTCTATTCCATACATAAGTGCATCAAAACGTACTGCTGTTACTTCATCACTTTCAGGCAAAATCAAGGGTGCAACCTCTTCCCGTACAAGTAAAGTATCTTCATAAGTAAGCATCTGATAGTTCGACTCTTCTGAATATAATTCTACATATTTCAAATGTTGGCGAACTGTAAAACTATCTCTTGGGAGCTCTTTTACTTTTTCAGTCATGTGCTTTACAAGTGCAGTCCTGTACGCAGTTAATTTATCTTTCTGATATTTAATATCCTGAAGCTTGTACGAAATCTCAAACTGAAGATTAAAAACTGCACTTTGCAACGCCATCAGATTTGCGCTTGCTTTTCCTTTATTCATTCGGAAAAACTCAAAATTTCCACAAAAATCAAAAATGTAAAACTTTTTCTTATCTTCCCCATCCAACAATCCCGGGCATAGTCTTGTTCCTCGTCCGATCATCTGCCAGAATTTTGCTTTACTCATAACTTTCTTAAAGAATACAAGATTAAGAACTTCAGGTACATCAATTCCCGTATCTAACATATCTACAGAAATTGCGATCTGCGGTAGTTTTTTCGGATCTGAAAACTCATCAATTGCACTCTGTGCATATTTCATTCTGTTATCGATCACCATAGCATAATTCTTTAAATGCGGATATTCCTTATTAAAAATCTCAAGGATCTTTTCCGCATGATCATGATTTTTCGCAAAAATAATTGTTTTTCCAATCTTCTGTCCGTATTCAATTTTAATTCCATCTCTCATCAGGACATGAAGAATTTTTTTAATGGTATCTTCGTTAAAAATCCAGGTATTCAATGCAGCCGAATTTATCGCTTCCGGAATCTTTCCATTTTCGTCTTCAAAAGTATTTTCATAGATTTCTTTATCTGCTTCTGAAAGTTCATCATATACAATTCCCTGATCAATAAATTTCACCCTGGATTCCACCGAAAGATAATCAACCAGATATCCATCCTTAACCGCCTGCGCCAGATCATATCCATAAGTGGGATCTCCGTTTGCCAGTTCAAATACTTCATATGTATTTTTGTCAATCTCATCTTTTGGTGTTGCGGTAAGTCCTACAAGCAGTGCATCAAAATATGTAAAAATATCTTTATATTTATTATAAATGGATCTGTGCGCTTCATCACAAATGATCAGATCAAAATGACCACTGGTAAAAACTTTTCCTTCTTTGTCATTTATCGTATCAATACAGTTTATCATGGTCTGATATGTGGAGAAAACACATCGCGACATATAATTATTCTTTTCTTCAACCAGATTTGTACAGGAAAAATCCTGCATCCAGTTTACAAAACTTCTTTTCGCCTGTGTTACCAGTGAATTTCTGTCCGCCAGAAAAAGTATATTCTTTACCCAGCCCGCATCAACCAGTACCTTGCACAAAGCCATTACTGTTCTGGTTTTTCCGGAACCTGTGGCCATAACAAGCAGGGCTTTTCTCCGATTCTTTTCATCAAAGCTCTGGCATACTGCTTTTATCGCGGCTTCCTGATAATAGCGGTCTGCTATCTTTTTATCTACAGAAATATTTTGCAGGCTTGTCCGCATACTCAAAAGGTTAAACCATTTCTCCAGATCCCGTTTGGAATAAATAACTGAACATTTTCTTTCCGGATATTGTCCGTCTATGATCCGGGTTTCAAAACCATTGGTAAGGAAAATTACCGGACGCCGTTCATATTTCTTTTCCAGCAGATCTGCGTAAAGTTTCGCCTGCTGCCTGCCCTCAGCAATATCCTTGCAGGTACGTTTTGCTTCTATAATTGCCAGAGGTTTATTCATATCATCATAGAGAACATAATCAATACGTCCAATCCCTGATTTATTCGGCATTCCTGTCACAGTCATCTCATTTAACCAGTCTTTTCCCTGTGTCCATCCTGCATCAATGAGCATGGAATCTATGTAAAGTTTTCTGGTTTCATATTCAGACAGATCCAGAGGTTTCGGAACATATGTCTGCTGCTGTTTCTCGTGGCGTGCGGACAGTTCTTCCCTGAGGAAAGTATTTTCTGCCATCAGTTTTTGTAGATCCAGTTCCTGCTGAGCAGTTTTTTCTTGTTCTTTCAGAAGTGTTTCCTTTGCTTTTCTGGCTGTTTCCCTGGATGCCTTTGCCTTCTCAATTCTGCCATCAATAATCGACTTGTCAAATGGATGCTCCTGATACTGTTCTCCATAACAATATGCAACGTAATCTAAAAAAATCGACAGATTTTCAAGACACAGCATCGCTGCATCTCTGCCAGGTTTTTTATTGCTATGTGCCACACTGTTTCCACATCTGCGGATATAATCCATCCGTTTCCAAAGATCCGGTCCCACTAACTGTCTGAATTCCTCTGCATTCATCAGAGTATGAAGATTATCCTGGTACGGAATCTGCAAACTGTTTTCCACAGAATACAACCATTTTACAGCAAATTCCATAGCCCGGCGGCTGTTAAGAATACTCGCATCCGGATCTGCTAATATGATCTTCTCCGCAGAGATGGCAACATTCGCAAATGCAGAGAATTTTGATTCATTTTTTAAATAATCAAAGTTTGTTACCATTGTGAAATCTCCCTCTTTTACTTTCACTTTACATTGACAATAAATTCATTACCAAATTAACCATAATATCTTTTTCTTTTGGATCTGACTCTGCAATCATCAATGTAATTGCTACTAATGCACCATCACTTATCCTTTTCTGTCCATCTTTGTAGAGTACATCATTGCGAGCTAAAAATTCCAAAAATAACGATGCAGCAATTCTCTTACATCCATCAGCATAGGGATGATCTTTTATCATAAAATACAAAAGATTAGCGGCTTTCTCTTCTAAAGAAGGATAAACCTCTCCTCCGAAAACATTTTGGTAAATTGCTGCAAGAATACCTTCAACTTTCCCCGTTTCTTTTTCAACACCAAAGACATCCGAATGAAATGAATCTTCCATTGCATTCACCATATTTCTACAATCCTCGTATGTAATTCTGTATATAGCTTTATTTCCTGCAGGCTTTTTAATCGACTGGTGATCATACTGGTCTAATAACATCAAGGCATTTGTATATAAATCAACAGCTTTTAGCACCTCTGCTTCATCTATTTCCAAAGTACATGCAAGCATTTTGGTTTGAATATTTACTGTTCTCTGTAAGGCTTCTAATCTTTTTTTATTGATTGCATAGCCTTGTAGGATATACTGTTTCAGAACATTATTTGCCCATTTTCTAAATTCTACACCTCTGTTAGATTTGACTCTATAGCCTATAGAAATAATCATATCTAAATTATAATGTTCTACTTGATACACTTTTCCATCTGAAGCAGTTGTCGCAAAATTTGCGACAACTGAATTATCCAGTTCTTCTTTTAATGCATTATTAATATGTTTACCAATTGTCTTTACATCTCTTCCAAATAATTTAGCTAGCTGATTCCTATTAAGCCATACGGTATTATTTTTGACAGACACAGTTAATTTTATTTCCTTATCAGCAGTTTCAAATAAGATTATTTCATTTTGCATATTTAACCCTCTTCTGAAAATATACCATTGTAAATTTCATTCCCATCGCAGTAAGCAATTTCTCTCATGTGTCTTCATAAAACATTTCTTTTGCTTTATTTCACTTTCTCGATTGTATCGTGACATATATAATTCCATTTTCTATAAAAGCTGATTGATAAATTTTGATTTGTTGACTTGTTTGACGAAGTCGGAAAACTGTTCCTGCAAATCCATC
>ERZ1673752.893-NODE-893-length-46937-cov-43.842903_pt1 | contig 46937 bp, 60 predicted proteins | sample MGYA00580195_ERZ1673752 | MGnify/ENA primary metagenome ERZ1673752 (study PRJEB41218, sample SAMN15661744) | gut metagenome | host: Homo sapiens | place: Canada: London | collected 2015-08-20/2019-03-30 | study: EMG produced TPA metagenomics assembly of...
GTTTCCGCGGCGTCATCGTCACGGACGGGCTGCAGATGCAGGCCCTCGCGCAGTACACCGACGGGGAGAAAGCCGTGCTCGCCCTCGCTGCCGGCAATGACATGCTGCTCGAGATCAGCGACGTGCCCGGCGCGGTCGCGGCCGTGGAGCAGGCGCTCGCGGACGGCACGCTCACGCAGGCGGCGCTCGACCAGAGTGTGCTGCGCGTGCTGCAGCTCAAGCTCGCGCACGGCATCGTGCCGCTGCCGGAGCCCGGCTGATACTCATGATATTTTAAGAAAAGTGTGGTATCTTCATGCTGGGCGCGGCCGGTCGGCCCGCCCGGCATCCTCCCTTTCTTCCTTCCCCCAACAGAGCAGCCGCTGTCGAAAGTGACAGCGGCTGCTCTGCGTTTGCTCAGGCTGGGGAAAAGATATAGAGCAGCGGAGGAGCTCGAGGGGGCAAGGCCCGCCTCGAATGGAATCTTGCGCGCCAGCGCAGCGGCTGCTCTGCATGTGCAGTGGAAAACACGCCGCTGCCGTCATTTCCGGTTGTAGACCGGCGCAAAACGTGGTATCCTAAGCTATCACGACCAGAGAGGCGACCACCATTGCAATTTGTTGACATTGAAAAGAAGGACGGCGGTGCGTTCCTGCACCGCTACGACCTGCATTATATCGACCGCACCGGCTGCCCGCGCACGTATGAGATGGTCAGCCGTGACCGGAACATTGACTCGCTCGAGCATCTGCAGCACCACCGCACGGACGCGGTCGTCATGGTGCTCACGGATGCCGCGCGCGAGCACATCGCGCTCATCCACGAGTTTCGCATGGAGCTCGGCCAGCGCATCTACGGCCTGCCCGGCGGCCTCATCGAGCCGGGGGAGACGCCCGAACAGGCGGCCCGCCGCGAGCTGCGCGAGGAGACCGGCCTGCGCCTGACGGCCATCACGCACGTGCTGCCGCCGGCGGCGTGCACGGTCGGCATCGGTGACGAGCGCACGGTCTGCGTTTTCGGCACGGCGGAGGGGACGTTCCGCCCGAGCACCGACCCCATGGAGGAGATCGAGTCGGCGTGGTACACGCGCGCACAGGTGCGCGCCCTGCACGAGACGGACCTCTTCGGTTCCTGGGCGCTGGCCTATAGCTGGATGTTCGCAAACGGCTGCCTGCCGGGCGTCTGAAGGCACACAATTTTACGATTACGGAGCGATCATTATGTTTTTTTCGGAGATATATCAGCCGGGCGTCGCCGATTTCGACCGCAGCGGCAAGCTGGGGTATGAAGCGATCCTGCGCATTTTTGAAAACACGGCCAGCCGCCACTCCGACAGCTCGGGCGACGACATCATTGAGGAAAGCCGCAACGGCATCACCTGGGTGCTGACCGACTGGCGCGTCCGGATCGTGCGCCGGCCGGACAGCAAGGCGCCCCTGCGCGTCACGACCTGGGTGCGCGACAGCGTGCCCATCGGGCGCATCTTCCGCGACTATACGCTCGCGGACGAGAGCGGCACGGAGCTCGTGTGCGCCGAGTCGCGGCTCATTTTGTTCGACCTGCGCGCGCAGAAGATCATCCGCATCGACCAGCAGCGCTTCCGGTCCTATCTGCCGGAGACGCGCGGCGTGTTCGCGTCCGCCGCGCCGCGCCTGCGTGCCCCCGCCGCCTTCGATGGGGAGAAAACGCTGCCCCTGCGCCGCAGCGACATTGACTTCAACGGCCATGTACATAACACGAAGTATCTCGACTTTGCGCTCGAGGCCCTGCCGGACACCGTGCCGCGCGATGCGTTCACGGGCTTTCGCATGGTCTATCCGAAGGCGGTCAAGGACGTAGATGCCGTCACGCTCAAATATTGCCTGTCGGACGGAAACCCCTTCGTGTGCGTCTACAGCGGCGACACGCTCTGCACGCTCATCCGCTTCGAGACATGAAGATACCCCCGCTGCAAAAATGCAGCGGGGGTATCTTCAGCTTTCTGCGAACCGGTCGACATACGCGCGCATCTCCTGCCGCGAGTCGATGCCGTGCACGCCCGCAATGAATGCGCGCTTTTCCTCGTCCGTGAGCGCCGAAAACTTTGCCAGCGCCTGCTGGTTGTGCACCAGCGCCATACCCAGCCCGACCGGGATGGCCGGCTGTGTGCCTGCTTTGTGCAAAGGTTTCACCTTCCTCTGTGTCCGGTTTCGGAGCGGGTGCTCCCTAACCATAGTATGGCACAGATGGAAAAATAGAATACATCAGCCCAGATCGAGCACCTGCCGCGCGGCGTAGCCATCGGCGCGCAGCGCGCCGTCGAGCAGCTCGTAGCGCGTGATGTCCAGCCGCACCGCGTGCAGCATCGCGGGCATCTGCTGCAGCTGCTGCAGCTGTACGCCGCGTGCCTCGATCACGCTGCGGTACTCGTCGCTCAGCGGGTCGATGTATACGGCCGTGCCCGTCATCTGCAGCCCGGCGAGCGACGCCATGCCCGCGTAGCTGTCAAACACGGCGGCGGAGATCGCTCCGTTCCACCAGATGCCCTTGAACTTCAGCCCGCCCTCGGTGAGGATGTAGAGCCTGCCGTCCACGCGCAGGTATTCCAGCGGCGTGCACCGCACCCATTTTCCGCAGCCGGTCGCCAGCGCGAGCGTGTTGTGCGCCTCCAGAAAGGCGTCGATGCGCGCCTTGAGCGCATCCGTCGGCATCGGGGCCTCCGGCGGGCAGAAGGCTTTGGCGATCAGCTCGGCCGCGGCGACGGTCTCGTCCTCGCCCTTCGGACGGAAGGTCACGCGCTTTTGCAGCCCGGCGGTCACGACCGGGCCGTCCTCGCCCGCGGTGACGGTGATGACGTTTGCGTATCCGCTCCAGTCGCGCGGGGCGCGCTCGGCGGGGAAGAGCTTGCAGTTGCCGATGACCGTGCCGAGGATGTAGGCCGTGCGGCGCGCGTCGGCGTCATAGATGATGGCAGTGATGTTCATGGATCTGTTGCCTCCGGAAAAAATCAGAATAGAAGATAATGTGAGTATAACACGCAAAGAATGGATTGTAAAATCGAAAGCCGGATGTTACAATGAGAAAAAATCCGAAACAGAAACGAGGTCTTGCCATGCTCTGCCCGAAATGCGGCGCGCAGCTGTCTGACAGTGCCGTGATCTGCCGCGCCTGCGGCGCCATGCTGCCCGAGCAGCCCGTCGCCCCGAAAGCGCCGTACCCGCCGGCATCCCAGCCGGCCGAACCCACTGCGTCCGCGCAGCCCGCCGCCCCGCGTACCTGCACGAAATGCGGCGCGCCGCTCGATGACGGCGTGCGTTTTTGCACCAACTGCGGCGCGCCCGCGCCGGGATCGTCTGCTCCGTCCGACACAACGCGATCCGCTTCCGCCGGCCCGGCACAGTCCGCACCGCCGCAGCAGGGCGCGGCAGGTGCGCCCCATACCGGCGCGGCAGCTCCGTTCGGCCCGGGCATCTGCCCGCGCTGCGGCAGCCGGCTCGCGCCCGGCGCGCGTTTTTGCACCGTCTGCGGCATGCCCGCGCCCGAAGCGCCCCAGGGCCAGGGCGACTGGTATGCGCCTGCGCCCGGCGGCACAGTCTCCTCGCCGGAGATCGGCCCGAAGCACAAGCCGAAGAAGCTGCTCATCGGTCTGCTGTGCGGCTTTGCCGCGCTGGTCGTGATCGTGGCGGTCTTGGCTGGCATTTTCGCCGCCCGTCAGGCGGGCGAGCCCAGCACGGCCGGCGGCGCGGAGGTGGACCGGCTCCTCGAGCGCTACTTCACGAATTTTGAAAACGACGATGCCGATGCCATGCTCGACCTCTTCCTGCCCGAAGTGATCACGTACATGCAGGACGACGATACCGCCGCCGGCCGCGAGGCCGCCCTCATCCAGCTCGACGACTGGTATTATGACTACGGCAAGGCCATCGACGACTGTTACGTCTATGACGACGACAGTCTCGACGCTAGCGACGTGCGCGAGATCCAGCGCGAGCTCGGCGTGCGCATCGACGACAATGTCATCGTCGCCTGCGACGTGACGTATCAAAACGGGCAGGACAACGACTTTTATTTCGAGTTCGTCCAGGTCGACGGGCAGTGGTATCTGCTGTTCGTCGTGGAGTGATACTGCTTCAGAGAATAGCCCCGGCAGCTTCGGCTGCCGGGGCTTTTTTTGCTTTATGCCTGCACCTGCACGCGGCTGCCGCCGCTGCGGTCTTTGGTCACGATGATCTGCCGGTCGATGCGGTCCTTGAGCTCCGCCACGTGGGAGATGATGCCCACGATGCGGCTGCCGCCCGACACGCCCACGAGCGCGGCGAGCGCCTGCTGCAGCGCCTCGCTGTCGAGCGAGCCGAAGCCCTCGTCGACGAACATGGCCTCGAGCTGCACGCCGCCGGCGGTCGCCTGCACCTCGTCGGACAGGCCGAGCGCCAGCGACAGGGAGGCGGCGAACGTCTCGCCGCCGGAGAGCGTCTTGACGCTGCGCGCCGTGCCGTTGTAGTGGTCGATGACCTCCAGCTCCAGCCCGGTCTGGCTGCGGTTGTCGCCCGCGCGGGCGCAGCGGCGCAGCTCGTACTGCCCGCCGGACATGATGAGCAGGCGCGTGTTCGCGCGGCCAAGGATGCGGTCGAAGTACGCGGTCTGGATGTAGGTCTCGAGCATGATCTTTTCCTTGCCGGGCACGGCGCCGTTGGCCGTCGCGGCCAGCGTGTGCACCCATTGCCAGCGCGCGCGTACTTCGGTGTGCTGCTGCCGCTGCGTGTCGATGGCGGTGCGGGCCGCGCGGTTTTGCTCCAGCTGCGCGGCGCAGGTGCTGATCTGCTTTTGCAGCTGCTCTGCGCGCACGGTCAGATCGTCCCGCCGGGCGCGCAGGGCGGTGATGTCTGCCGGGGGTGCTGTTTGCAGCTGGGCGCGCAGTGCGTCGCGTTTTCCGGCCAGCCCGGCGAACGCGGACTGTGCCGCGTTGCTGCGGGTACGCGCTGTGTCCAGTGCCTGCTGCAGCGCGTCACATTGGGCGCGCGTCTCGTCGAGCGCGCGCTGTGCCGCAGCGCGGTTTTCGTGCGGCAGCTCCTGCGCGCGGCGAAGGACATCCGCGTCCAGCTCTGCACACCGCGCCTCGAGCGCGGAGATCTCCTGCGCGCGATCCTGCATGTCCGTCTGCTGCTGCTGGAGGGCCGTCTCCTGTGCCGGCAGACCGGCTTCCAGCGTCTGCAGCGCCGTGAGCGCCTGCTGCTGCGCCGTGTGCTCTGCTGCGAGCGCTTCGGCGTCGCGCACGGCCGCCGCGCGCAGAGCGGGGAGGGTATCTGCCAGCGTGTCCGGGTCGAGCGGCGGCGTCAGTGCCCGGCAAGCCTGCGCGATCGCCTCGCGCACGGCCTCCAGCTGTCCGCGCAGCCCTGCCGCCTGTGCGCTGTGCTCCGCGGCCGCTTTCTGCGCCCGGTCGCTGTCTGAAAGCGCGCGCTTGAGCGCGGCGGCGTCCGGCGTCTGCTCCGGCGCGGCGGCGGGGCAGGGGTGTTCTGTTGCGCCGCAGACCGGGCAGGGCTGACCGGACACGAGCGTACGCGCGAGGATGCCCGCCTGTGCGTCGAGGTAGGCGCGGTTTTGCGCGCTGTAGTGCGCCAGCGCCGTCTGCGCGGTCTCGGCCGCCTTCCGGTATTCCGTCTGCGCGGTGTCAAGCGCCGTCTCCAGCTTGGCGCACTGCTTTTGCTGCTCTTCCAGCGCCGCCAGCTGCGTGCAGCGCTGCACGGCCGCTTCCTGCGCGTGCCCGGTCTGCGCGGCGGCCACGGCCAGCTTCGGCTGTTCGCGCAGTTTCCCGCGCGCAGTTTCCAGCGCCTGCGCGGCTGCGTCCGTCCGGGTGCGTACAGCGTTGAGGTCGCTTCGCTTTTGCACCGCCCGTTTGCGTTCCGCTTCCGCCTGCGCGCGCAGCGCGTCGAGCTGTTCATACCGCCGCAGCGCGTCTTCCAGCCGCGTGATGTCCTGCCGCCGGCTCTGGATCTCCGGCTGTGAGGCCATGGCGGCGTCCAGCGCCGCCTGTGCGGTTTTTGCTTCTGTCTGTGCCTCCGCCCATGCGGCATCCGCCTCGGCGAGTTTTACGCGCGCGGCTTCGAGCGCCTCTGCTTTTCCGAGGTCGGAGAGCACCTGCTCGCGCCGCGTCTCCGTCTGCACGCGCTCTGTCTGCGCCTGCGTCAGCGCGGCCTCGTCCGAGCGCAGCAGCATGTCCAGCGCCGCGAGCAGCGCGTCGGTGTCCAGTGCGTCCGGCAGTGTCTCCGGGGCGGCGCCGCGGATGCACCCGGCCGCCTGGCGCAGCCCGGCCTCCAGCTCGCCGCACTGCCGGTCGAGCGCGGCCGCCTCTTCCTTGAGCCGGTTTTGCAGCGCCTGATACCGCTCCGTGTGGAAGATCTGGCGGAAGATGGCCTTGCGCTCGTCCGTCTGGGCGAGCAGCAGCTTGCGAAATTCTCCCTGCGCGATCATGGCAATGCGGGCAAACTGCTCCCGGTCCACGCCGACGATGTCCGTCACGGCGGCGGTCACGTCGCGCGCCTTGGTGATGATGCGGCCGTCCGGCATCGTCAGCTCGGCGTCTGCCTTCTGCACGGTCGTGCCCGTGCCGCGCGTTTTCGGGCGCGTGTATTCGGGATTGCGGCGCACGGTGTAGGTCTTGCCGCCGTTTAAGAAGGTGAGCTCCACGAACGTCGGCGTTTCGGGCGCTGCGTATTTGCTGCGCAGCATGGAGCTCTCGCGGCTCTCGCCGCTCGCCTCGCCGTAGAGCGCGTAGGTGATCGCGTCAAAGATCGTCGTCTTGCCGGCGCCCGTGTCGCCGGTGATGAGGTAGAGCCCGGACGTGCCGAGCACGGAAAAGTCCACGGTCGTCTGCCCGGCGTACGGGCCGAAGGCGGACATGGTCAGGTTCAGCGGTCTCATGGCTGCGCCTCCTGAATCTCCTCCATGAGCTGCGCCGCGAACGCGCGCTGCTCGTCGCTCATGGGCTGGTTGTTTTGCTGCAGGTACAGCGCCTCGAACAGCTCCAGCGGTGTGCGCTGCTCCATCGCAGCGGGGGCCGCCACCGCCCCGGCGGCGCGCGTGCGCGCGTTGTCGTAGTCGAGCGTCATCAGGTACGGATAGATCGCCCGCAGCCGCCCCACGGCGTCGAACACATCCTGCTCGTCCGTGAGGATCAGGTGCAGGTAGTCGCTGCGGTAGGTCGTGTGCTCGTAAAAGCTCCGCGCGGTCAGCTCGTCGTAGCTGCCGCGGATCTCGCGCAGGTCGCGCAGCGGCGTCAGCGGCACGGTGCGCACGTCGACCGCGCCCTTTTCGCCCAGCGTCACGACGGTGACGGATTTGTGCTGGCTCGCCTCGGAAAACGAGTACTTGAGCGGCGACCCGGCGTAGCGGATCGTCGGGCGGCCGATCTGCTGCGCGCCGTGCAGGTGGCCGAGCGCCACGTAGTCAAACGGCGCGAAGACGCGGCTGTCCACATTGTCCGTCCCGCCGACGGACAGCTCCTCCGAGCCGCTGCGCGCCCCGCCGGTCACGAACTGGTGCGTCACGAGCACGTTGCGCGTACTTTTGTCGATGTCCATGTGCGCGATCGCTTCGGCCACGGCGTCGGTGTAGCTCTCGATCTGCGCGTCCGGGAACCAGCGGCGCACGTGCGCGGGCTTCAAAAACGGCAGCAGCCATACGGACACGGGGCCGAATTCGTCGCGCAGCACGACGGGCGCGACCGCGCCGCCGTAGACCGGTGCGATATGGACGCCGCAGCTGTCCATGACCCGTCCGCCAAAGGCGAGCCGTTCCGGTGAGTCGTGGTTGCCGCTGATGAGCAAAACGGGCACGCCGCGCGCACACAGCCCGGTCAGAAACTCATCGAGCAGCTCGACAGCCTCGGTCGGCGGCACGGGCTTGTCGTACACGTCGCCCGCGATCAGCACGCCGTCCGGCCGTTCGTCGTCCAGGATCGTGAGAATTTGCCGCAGAATATATGCCTGATCTTCCAGCATCGAAAAGCCGTTGACCCGCTTGCCGAGATGCAGGTCGGCGAGGTGAAGAAATTTCATATCGGTCCGCTCCTTCCCGCGGCCGTGCCGCGGTGTGGTGCTTCCATTATAATCCGAATCGCACCCCGGCACAACGATGATTTTCGCGCAGACATGACAAAACCGGGAGCCGTTATGGCTCCCGGTTCCTGCTCTTGTGCGCGAGATATGCCACCAGCTCCTCCGGCGTGAGCGCGCCGAGGGCTTCCGTATGCTCCGCCGCCCTGCGCACGGCGGCGTGCACATCACTGACGGGCACGCCATGCGTCCGGGCGACGGTCTCGAGCGCGCGGCGCGCCAGTTCCTCCGTGGTCAGTCGGGTCACTTGTTTCTTCCTTTCCTGCGTCTTGCGGCTAGTATGTCCCGGCGGCTGCTGCCTATCCGCTCACCAGCCGAGCGCGCGCGCCAGCGCCGTGAACGCCGTGCACAGCGCCATACCCATCGCCGTCGGCAGCAGCGCCGCCAGCAGCGTCCATTTTGCACTGCCGGTCTCGCGCCGGATGGTCCAGAGCGTCGTCGAGCACGGCCAGTGCAGCAGGAAAAATAGCACGGCACTCACGGCGGTCGTCCACGTCCAGCCGTTGGCGGTCAGCAGCGCGTGCATCTGCGCCAGCCCGAGCGAATCGCCCAGACTGCCTTGCGCCAGATACCCCATCACGGCGATCGGCAGCACGATCTCGTTGGCCGGAAACCCGAGCACGAACGCCAGCAGCAGCACGCCGTCCATGCCCATCACCCGCCCGAGCGGGTCGAGCGCACCTGCGCACCACGCCAGCAGGCTCGCGCCGCCGACGTGCACGTTTGCCAGCGTCCAAAGAATCATCCCGGCCGGCGCGGCCACGGCGGCCGCGCGCCCGAGCACGAACAGCGTCCGGTCGAACACGGAGCGCACGATGACCTGCCCGACCTGCGGCGCGCGGTACGGCGGCAGCTCCAGCGCGAAGGCCGACGGTCTGCCGCGCAGCACGGTCATACTCAGCAGCCACGTCGCGCCGAACGTCAGCCCAACGCTCAGCACGAGCGCCGCCGTGAGCAGCAGCGCACTGACGAGCGAGCTGCCGCCGGCCGCGGCAAAGAACATGGTCATGAGCGCGATGAGCGCCGGAAACCGCCCGTTGCACGGCATGAGGCTGTTGGTCAGCACGGCGAGCAGCCGCTCGCGCTCGGAGTCGATGATCCGGCAGCCGACCACGCCCGCCGCGTTGCAGCCGAGACCCATGCACATCGTCAGCGCCTGCTTGCCGCACGCATGGCAGGCGTGAAACGGCCGGTCGAGGTTATATGCCACGCGCGGCAGATACCCCGCGTCCTCGAGCAGCGTAAACAGCGGGAAAAAGATGGCCATCGGCGGCAGCATCACGGCCACGACCCACGCCAGCGTCCGGAACATGCCGTCCACCAGCAGCCCCTGCAGCCAGAGCGGTGCGTGCAGCGCCGTGAGCAGGGCCGAAAACTGTGCCTGCACCCAGCCGAGCGCGCGCGCCAGCCATTCCGACGGGGCGTTCGCGCCCGCGATCGTCAGCCACAGCACGCCCGCCAGCCCCAGCAGCATGACGGGGTAGCCCGTCGCCCGGCTCGTGAGCAGGCGGTCGAGCCGCCGGTCGCGCGCGGCGTATTCGGCCGTGCCGTAAGTCACGCACGCGCGGCAGATGGCCTCGGCCCGGCGCACGTCGTCCGCGGGGTCGGACGGCGGCGCTGCGTCCGGCTGCGGCTGCGGCGCCGCCGCGACGGTGTCGAGCGCGTCGAGCAGGGCGGTGAGCGTTTTCTTCTTTCGTGCCGTCACGCCCACGACCGGCACGCCGAGCTGCGCCTGCAGCCCCGGCAGGTCGATGGTGATGCGCTTGCGCCGCGCCTCGTCGAGCAGGTTCACGCACACGATCAGGTTCGGCGTCACGCTGCGCACCTGCAGCGCGAGCACGAGCGTGCGCTCCAGGCACGTCGCATCGCACACGACGACCACGGCGTCGGCCTCGCCGCCGCGCACAAAGTCGCACGCGACGGCCTCCTCCGCCGAGTGCGGGCACAGGGAGTACGTGCCCGGAATGTCCACGAAAAAATAGTTCTCCCGCGCCGAGCGGCAGCGGCCGCACGTGCAGCCGACGGTCTTGCCCGCCCAGTTGCCGGTGTGCTGGTGCATACCGGTCAGGGCGTTGAAGACGGTGCTCTTGCCGACATTCGGGTTGCCTGCCAGCGCCACGACGCGCTCGCCCGCCCGGCGTGTGCCGCCGAACGCGGCCGCGTGCGCGCCGACAGAGCGGTGCGTCAGTCCCATGCGCGCCCCTCCTTTACGGCACGGCCACGCGGATGCCGCAGCAGTCGCACCGCCGCAGCGCGATCACCGTGCCGCGGATGAGATAGGCGCTCGGGTCGCCCATGGGGCTGCGGCCGAGGCAGACGACGCGCGTGTTTTCGATCAGGCCGAGGTCGCGCAGCCGCCGCTGCATCCCATCGGGCGCGCACACGCTGCGCACGGTCGCGCTCTGGCCGGGCTGCAGCTCGCTGAGCGTTTGGATCTGTGTCATGGTTGCTTCCCCTTCCTCCGGAGGCGGGTGCCTCCCGTACCCATGGTATTCGGCAGGGTGCGCGCGGGTGCGGGCGGTCAGCCTGCGCCTGTGAGGATGATCTCTTCAGCCAGCTGCTGCGCGTTTTTGAGGATGTGTTCGGCCATTTCGGGCGCGGCTAGTGCATCTGTGATCGAGTTGAACAAAACAATATATGCCTTTTTATATAGCTTGTTCATATCCACAATGTTCCGCTCCTTCCGTTTTTTATTGATTATAACGCAAAACGCAATGCGAATGCAATGCATAAAACGGGTGCAAAACGCCGTACAATCATGAAAAAACGAAGAAAGGAGCGGCATCATGGCAGCATTTCAGATACCGCGCACACCGCACACGACGAACAAGACCATCCGCTTTCCAGATGATGTCATCGCGGACGTGGAGGCGGCCATCGCGGGCAAGGACTGCACGTTTTCTGCATTCGTGATCGCGGCGGTGCGCAGCGCGCTCGCGCAGCTGGCGGAGTCCACGGAGGCATGAACGCGCCTTGCGCGCGGGCGCTTGGTGTAGTATAATGCAAGAAAATACCTGTATCAGGAGTGACCGACATGGCAGACAAACCGAAAACGAATGTGGATAAGTTTTTTGAACTCTATGACGCCGACCCCGCCCTGCAGGCGCGCGTGCAGCAGGCGATGGACTGCTATCCCGGCAGTCTCGAGATCCGGGACGTGATGACCGAGCACGTGCTCCTGCCGGTGGCGGAGGAGTTGGGCCTGCCGTTCACGCTCAAGGAGCTGCGCAATTATGAGCTGCTCAAGTGGGGCCGCCAGCACCAGGACCGCGAGCTGACGGACGATGAGATGGCAGCCGATGATGAGACGACCTACTGGCTGCTCGACCGCGGCTGGTCGAACGACGAGGCCTCCTTCTGCGGCGGCGAGCATTGAATATTGCGAAATTGCGAAAACACCCGGGCGGGAGCAAGACTCCCGCCCGGGTGTTTTTTGCTGTTATGGATTACACTTTTTGCAAGGGGTATATCCCTGACTGATGACATCATTCCTGTTTCCGCTGACATCTTGACGGTTTTCGGTATGGATTTTCTTGATTTCACTACACGTTGGCCTGTGAAATTTGTGCGTGCTTGTGTTTAGAACGAATGGCTCCTGCTGTGCTTCCAATGGAGTTTCCGGAACATAGACAATCGAGTTGTTTATTCGTCGCGTGGTTTCCAATTCGCGTGTGGAGCGGCTGCTTGTTCCCGAGAACCCGGCGAACAGGAATAGGGCGACCCAAAAGGCCACGATTAGGCAGCAGCGTATCGTTTTGTTTACGTTTTTGGATCTGCTTGTCTTTACAAATCGGATAGATAGATATATGGGCAGAAATAGGAACGACGAGTCTTTATACCACGGCGTGGTAGGCTTCTTAGATGGATCATATTTTGATTTCATTTCTTCTCCAATGAATGACTACGTTTTATATTATATAATTAACTATATTATCTTAATATACTAAAACTACACACGTCAAGATAAAATGTATCTACTGAGGTGTGATTCGTATGGAAAAGGAAATCAAGATCACGAAAAAGGCGCCGCGCCGCGGCGACGATGGCTATAAGATCGTATCCGTGCGCATGAAAGAGGAGATGCTGGAGCGGCTGGATCGTCTGGCCGCGCAGACGAACCGCTCACGCAACGAACTGATCAATCTCCTGCTGGATTCCGCGATGGAGATCGTCAAAGTGGAAGAATAACACACAAACAGCAAAGGCGCGCACCGGACGGTGCGCGCCTTTGGCGATTTTTATTCGATTCTGTTTTTACAGCCGGCTGCGGATGTCCTCCACATCGCGCTTCACGCTCTGGATGAACAGCGCGGCGTCGAGACTGTAGGCCATGGCGTCGAAGCCCCTGCGGAAGCCGTCGACCACGCCGTCGGCCGTGCCGGTGAAGAACATGCAGTACTTTCCGGCCGCGCGGCAGGCGGCGACGATGCGCGTGATGGCTGCCTGAAACTCCGGCGCGTCAAACTGTCCCGGCATGCCCATCGAGATCGACAGGTCGAACGGCCCGACGAAGATGCCGTCCACGCCGTCCACGGCGCAGATGTCCTCGATGATATCGAGCGCCTCGGCGGTCTCGCACTGCGGGAAGAGCAGGGTCTCGCCGTTGAAGTGGCGCATGGTCTCCGGCACGGAGCCGAGCCCATCAAAGCCCCAGCCGTCCTTGCGCGACGGGCAGAAGCCCCGCTGGCCGATGGGGTAATATTTCGCGTAGTTCACGAGCACCTGCACCTGCTCGAGCGTCTTGACGTTCGGCACGATCAGGCCCTGTACGCCGACGTCGAGCAGCTTGAGCACGGCGGGGCGGCTGATCTCGCGCACGCGCGCGAGCGGGCAGATGCCGCTCAGCTCGGCGGCGCGCACGAGCGCGGCGGTGGTCTCAGCCTCGATGGGGGAGTGCTCGTTGTCGATGATGGCAAAGTCGAGCCCCGTGCGGCCGAGGCACTCCATGATGCTCACGCTGGCAGTGTCAAAAAAGGTGCCGATGGGCTGCGCACCGGCGGCGAGTTTCTGTTTGAGCGTGTTTTCCATGCGGATTCCTCCTTATCTTGTCTCGATGCCCCGATTATACTTGCCTTTTGGCGGGATGGCAAGCACCGCTTCGCGCACATCTGCCTCCGCTTCCGCATAGGGAATAGCGGGACAGGAGGTGAGTGCATGGAACTCGGCATTCGGCTCGCGGAGGCAATCGTCGCAGTGATATAGATTTCAGGAGCCATTAGCATGGTTTCCTCTCGTAGAATAATAGTACATTTCGTTCGTTTCGCCCTGACGTGAGGACGTCAGGGCGGTTATATTTATTTGAATATTACCAAGCGTCAACGCTCGTCAGTTCAAACGAGTAAAATTGCTGTGTGTCAAGCGTAATAGCAGAATATTTCCATGTAGAATCAGGCGTGAGGTCATTGAGATTGTCAATAGCGGTTCCAATTTGGTTACCGTCCTGATCATACAGTGCAAATGTGACCTGCACATAGGAGAGCTTTTTCCCGGAAGTATTTTTCAAAACGCCATTAATGCACTGGGATCCGTAATTTGTTTGCCCAGCCTCTGGATCTGTTTGCGTTGCCAGCTTGTTGTAGCTGAGTTTGGCAACGAGATCGACATTTTCCGGAGTCTGTGTTTCGACAGTTCCGGTTACACGTGGTGGATTGCCTGTGCTTTCGTTACCGCCAGTAATTGCTGCGATTACTATAAATGCGCAGAAAGCAATCAGGACGATTAAAACAATTTTCTTGACTTTGTTCGGCTGTTTCCGACCACATTGCGGGCAGACTTTTGCTTTGTCATCGATCTCTGTTCTGCAGAACTTGCATTGTTTCATAGATATTCTTCCTCTCACATTTCTCGCTGATATGGCGGACTACGACAATTATATCATTTTATGGTGCAAATGTCTATTCTTTCTTTAATGTACGATAAATGGGACTACACATCATGGGCGATTCCATCTATGGGATGAGAAATGCTTTCATTTGAGAGCACTTTTCCTACACGAGCGATATGTCCGCCGGCGGCGAGACGGCGATCTATCCCATACGCAAATAACTGCAGTGATTTTTGCCCCTAAAATTGCCCCCAAAGGGATTAAATTGCCCCCTAATTGCCCCCAAAACGTGCTGCAAAATGGAGCATTGTGCGCTACCCCACAAAATACAAAAAACCTTGTAACCGTTGAGATTACAAGGTTTTTTGCGTTTTTGCTTGGTGTTCCAGCGGGGATTTCCCCTAACGGGGATAAACTTCGACTCCCCGGGAGCGACCGGAAAAAATATTCCCCCGCCAAAAGGCGAGGGAATATTTTTTTGTGCTCCAGCGGGGATTTCCCCTGCCGGGGATAAACTTCGACTCCCCGGGAGCGACCAGAAAAAAATCTCCCCGCCCAAAAGGCGAGGAGACTTTTTTGGTGCTCCAGCGGGGATTCGAACCCCAATAAAATCTAGTGTTTTCAGCGGTTATCTCCGTTTGACAACACTTTTGACAACTTTACGTTGCGTTTTACGTACCGGTTGACCTTGTTGTGAACCTGCTGTTTGCGCTTGTCCTCCAGGTCGGTGTAGATGTCCTGCGTCATTGCGACGGTTGAGTGCCCGAGCAAGTATTGCGCGTCCTTGACGTCGATATTCGCACTGTGCAGCATGGAGGCATATGCGTGCCGGAGTTGATGCGCAGTCGATTGGATGCCATGGCTCTGCTGGTATTTTTTCAGGCCGGATTCCAGCTCCGTCTTTGTCGGCAAGCCATTCGGGAAGAAGATGAATGTCTCAGGGTCGTCATAGTGCGGCAGGATCTCGATGACGTTATCCGGCAGGTCTAGGTAGCGCACGCCGGCTTCGGTCTTAGGGGATTTGAGAACCGGCTTTCGCGTGTCGGAATATGCAACGGCACGCGCGACGCACGCAGTCCGTGTAGTGAGGTCAATATCTTTTTGCTTCAGCGCAGCGGCTTCTCCGCGACGTGCGCCCGTGTACGCCATGAAATACGACATTCGTGCGAACAGGCTCTCTGTCTTGGATTCTTCGATTTTCTGCAGGTCGTCCGGCGGCGTCGGCTTTCTGGGTACGCGCGGGTTTCCCTTTGGGGTCGGAATCCCGATGCAGGGGTTTGCATCAATATCGCCGCAAAGGAAGGCGTAGTTGAGGATCTGCCGCATCACGGACTTTGTGTTGTTGATGACCTTCTGCGAGTAGCCACGCGCGGCGAAGCGCTGCAGGAAGACGACGATCTGGTGACCGGTGATGTCCGTAACATACTGGTCGCCGAAAGCGTCCACAGCGCGGTTCTTTGCTGTTCTGTAACCGCATACGGTGTTTGGAGACAGGCGCGGTTCGCACTGCTCCCACCAGTCAGCGGCGACGGCCTCGAATGTCCGGCCCTTGCCAGCAGCCTCGTTCGTGTGCTTTTCGCACTCACGGATATAGTCATCACGCTTTTGTTCGACTTCTTTGTCGGTTTTCCCATAGAAATACTTTCGCTCGCCATTGATGGTGTCAGACAAGACAATGCGTCCGTCTTTGCGCAGCGTGTATTTTGTCCTTTTTCTTGCCATGGGCGTCCTCCTATGGTATCATAAAAGGGTAGACAGCTCCCTTTATTGACGTATTGGTGGTTTTCTGCATGGCCGTCTCGGTGTACCAGCACCGGGGCGGCTTTTTATTTTTCTGATTTTCCGGAAGACTTACCGCTGGTATAAGGATTTCCACAACTTCGCTTTCCGTCAATATGCTCGAAGAGCTGCGCATTAATTTCGGCACCAAGCGGGTCTAAAACGAAGTCAATACCTTCTCTTCGTGCCAGTTTTGCGGCCGGCACAAAGTCGCTGTCTCCGGCAATTAATACTATCTGATCAACCTGCTTTTTATATGAGAGAGAAGCTATGTCAACACCGATTTTCATGTCGACGCCTTTTTGTTTGATATTTGGCTCAAAATCGTCGACGCCTAATTCGCTGACTTGAATAGTGCCTGCGCACAGTTTCTTTTGAACATCATATTTCAAATAAAAAGCCGAATTGTTGTTGTCCAAGCTGCCGAGGCGGAGGGCTACTTTTCGGCGCATCTTTAATTGATTGAGGAATTCTGTCATCCAAGCATACTGTACCGATTTCCCGAGGTCTATTGTCTTGCCGAGTAACGGATGATACATTTGCTTTTTGATAGGAGGGCAATCATAGTAAAAAATTCTATATAGTTCGTGCTGGTGCTTACGCTCGCTCAAATGCCGCATACAATAAGAAAACAGAGCCGATGCAGCTTCCTCGGGGGTATGTTTGCCCCATAAATGAGTGGCTCTTTTTCTGTAGAAGCCGCCATCAACAAGAATCGCCGTTTTTGACATGTCCATCCTTCCTTCTTTCTATCTATCTCGTATGTATACAAATGCATATGAAAAACAAAAAGCCCTTGGATTCGACATTCCCTTATTGTGGGAGGCCTACTTTCCAAGGGCTGATTAAACAGCGTAGCATAGAGCAATAACACTAGCTACACTCTTATCTTATGCCGTTAAGGCCAAAATGTCAAGTGGGAAATATACCGAAATATGTCACTATATATCACTGGATTTTTATGACCAGTGAATTCTATATCCGTTCAGTAGCTGCACCGGGGCACTTCATTCTCCCTCGGTCGGGGAATGCCGCCTGTACAGCTCTTTCAGCTCATCGGCGGTGTAGTTCGTGCCGAACCGGCGATTGATGAGGCCGCGCGTGAGACTCCAATTCCAGCCGTATTTGTGGACCAGGCGGTACATGATGCTATAGATTTCATCCTTCATCAAAGGTCACAGCGTTTTCCAAAGCATCCGTGAACGAACTGATACCGCCCAGCATGGCGTCGACGGCTTCTTCAGAGGGAACAATTTTCCACGCATTATCGACAAGGTTCAGCTCAATATCAACGGTGTTGGTAACAGTCGGATTGTTATCCTGGGAGAGGAGTGATGTTAAATCCGCAAGATACATGGCATCCATTTCTTCGTCGGTCGGCTGCTGATCCTCGGGCAAGAACGCATATGAAAAAGCTTTGGAAAGCATCTGCGTGAGAAAGGAAGTCATGATTTTTTGCATATCAACGTTCGTAATCTCAACGGTAACAGTGGCAACGCCGGCTTTGGCGTCTTCAACGGAGTTGACGATGTTATACGTCATGCCGCCGAGCATCAACTTCATAATTTCAAGCCGTGTCTCCTGATCCTCATCCGATTCGAGATCCTTAAAAGAGCCACCGCCCCAGTAAGTATGGATTGCTTCCGTATCAACCGTTTGAGCCGCTTTCAGCGCGGCCTCTACTACATCCTTCGCGGGTGTCCGTGTGAGGCTGCATGCAGATAGCGAAAGCAGCACTACAACGGCAACAAGCGTAGCGAGTACCCTAGTCAGTTTTGGATTGCACTTTTTCATAGACACTCTTCCTCTCGTTTTTCTCGCCGTTTCCGGCGGATTACGACAATTCTATCATTTTATGGTCGGAATGTCTATTCTTTCTTTGCTGTACAATAAAAGGGACTGCGGTATATCGCGTCTCCTTATACGGCGCTTTCTTCGCTGATTGCGCTGTCGATCATCTGCTGTAGCTTATCGCGATCCCACAGCAAGATGCCGTTCTTTTCGGCCAGTTGCTTTGCACCGGCGGTAAAATAATTATTTGTCATCACAACACCAACATGGCAGTTGTACATACTTTTACCGGCGCACACTTCCTGCACTGGCGTGTTCCCCAGCGCGGAAGAATAGCATTTACACTGGACGGCATAGCGCACACCTTCTTTTTCGGCAATCACATCAACACCTTGGTCTCCAGAACCAGGCGTCACAGACACGTTGACAAAGCCGTTTTTTCGCAGCAGCTCAGCGCAATAGTTTTCAAATTCATGGCCTTCCATACCGTCGGTTTCGGAAATGTCGGCGCCCGGCACCGTACCTTCGCAACGAACCGTGCTGTCAGCGGCCGCGTATGTGTTTATAACATCGCAATCCATAAACAGCTGATCGCGCAGCTTCACAGCGAACGTCATGGTTTCCTCATCGAATTTTTCTTTGTTTTCTTCTATTTCGCCCGCGAAGATGCGGCACAGGCTTTCGATATGACTGCGGCTGTTACGGTATGTCGTTTTTGCAAGCTTCTTGGCGTTGCTGTAGTGACGTTCTATTGCGTCGCGCGTGTGCCACTGTTTATTACTGACGAAAATATCGTACTGAACGGACGGCTTCAAACTGAACGGCACGCGGTCTTCGTACGCGATCAATCGCTTTGTTTCGGAAAGCAAAGAATCATAATAGGACAAAAAGTCATTGATGTCATTGGCTTCGTTCGCAAGTTCAGCCGAGGATTGTGCGCTTGCAATCAGATTTTGAACCGTTGAGTACATCTTTGTTTTTCTTCGCTTAGACGCCAAAAAAAGAGCAGCGCCGCTGCCGACAAGAAGTATACCATCCACAGCGAATCCGACCGTGCCGTTTATAACGCCTATCATGAAAACCGGAAATGCCAACGAAAAGCATATGACTCCGATCCACTGCAGCCCGTCAAGCTTTTGCTTGTTCTTCACAATCAATCCCTCGTTTCTGTTCTTCCTTCAACTGTTTATGTATCATCCTTCTGTCATGTGGCAACATAGACACACGGCTGATAATTGAAAAATATCATATTTCGGGAAGTATTTCAATAAGTTAGCAAAAAACGTTCGGAATACCGGACGTTTTCAACACGCAGCCGAAAAATGTGGTAGGATTATGGCGAGGATGAAAAACAATGTACGGGAGTATAGAGAATACAAGGGCGTCAGCCTGCGGTGGCTGGCCGGAAAGGTGGGGTGTGGGACAAGCACGCTGTGCGACGTTGAGAGGGGCAAGAGCATTCCAAACGTCCGCCTCGCCATTCGGATCGCGCGGGCGCTGGGAACGACTGTGGAAGAACTATGGGAGGGAGAGCTGTGACGGAAACAGAATGGAGGACGTACTTACGGAGCGAGATCGAGCGGCTGCTGGATGAAGCAAGCGAACAAAAGCTGCGGCTGACGCTGGCACTGCTGCGCGCAGCGTAAAGAAAAACAGAAAAGCAAAGAAAGAGGAGCAGGAAATCAATCCTGCTCCTCTTTCGCGTTTTCGGCGGTGATCTGCCGGGCAAAGTCCTCGATGTCGGCCCAGCGCTCCTCCGGCAGCCGGGCCAGTGCCAGAAGGAAACGGCGCTTAAAGTCGTCGCCTGCGCCAATGGTCGCTCGGCCAACGAAGTCCATAATCTCTTCGTCGCGCGTAGTCGCCGTAAACATCTTGCCGTCACCGGTACGCAGCCAATGTTCGTCAACATGGAACTCGCGGCAGATGGAGACGATAGCGGAATCGGGCGGAATTCTCTGCCCAGTTTCCCAACCGGCGATTGTTGACTGTCTGACGCCTATCCTTGCTCCGAAATCGGTTTGATTTAGGCCGACGTGGCTGCGCAGTTCTTTTATTTGATTTTGCACATTATAGGCCTCCTTTCGAAATGAATATACCACACGGCATATCACATTGCAATATTTTTTCGAAAAAACGAGATAATTTTATTGACACGGATATTGCGGAGTGATAATATGGCATTGCAAAGAGATTTACATCAAACGCAAAGCAATGCAGCAAAGTGCGAGGAGGTGACGAAAATGCTGACGAATAACGAGCGAAAAACCATCGAGCGGCTGGCGGCCATGATGCAGCGCATGGACGAGATGCAGAAGGCGCAGCTTTGCGCCTTCGCGGAGGGGCTGGCGATGGCGCTGGAGCACAGCAAGCGCGCGTCGTAAGGCGCGCGCAATTCATTCGATTGGAGGTGAGGACATGGAAAAAAGTAAGTACGAAGAAAACGCCAAGAAGATTATTGATCTGGCGGAAGGCATGACGGATGCGCAGTGGAGCCGCATCCGCGTTCTGATCAACCGCTGCATTGACGAAAAAAAGGCCAAGGTGACCTTTGAAAAGCCGGAACGCCTTGACCTTCTGATGAAGCAAAACTTCATTCTGTGACAATTTGGATAAACGCGGGGTTTATCCGGTAGTCTTTTCCCTTGTACTGAACGTGGATGTAATCATACTTAAAGCATTCTGCATATCTGGAATTCTCCTGATATCTTAGATGCTCTTCAAAGTAAATGACCGGGTCTTGACAGTCCGCAACTGTTCCCTTTTCGGTTATATCCACCCATTCGCCAAGGAGGCAAGCATAAACACGCACGTTATTCACCACCTTTCGCTGAAATTGTATCACTGGGACGGTGGGAAAACAAGGGTTCATTGAGGAGGTGAGGACATGGATTCTATGGAGCTTCACAGGGCGCTGCGCGCGCACTGCCAAAAAGAAAAGGCAGACTGCACAAAGTGCTGCCTGCGCCTTTTCTGCTACACGCCGCCATGTGAAATGACGGATGGCATGATGGAGGATGTTATTTCGTTTGCTGCCAATCAGCATAGCCACACGGAAAATCAAACTCATTTATGCCATTGCAGTGACGGTCGGTCGATGCCGTGCCCATGTGAACTGGATATGAGCACCGCACTAGGGTACGAACACCGTCGATGACCTCGTAATCCTCGAGGATTTGAACATTCCGCTTGATTTTGTGGCAGTGATAGAGACGCATTTCGTATTCCATCACACGCTTCGGTTTCGGTTCCTGCATTTGCTTTGCCTCCCTTCGAGCCGATTCTATCATATCTGGGCGGGAAAACAAGGGCATTCATTCGCGGGGGTGGTGGTGAAGATGAAGCCCACAAGAGCCGGATACATCATGTTATCCATAGCGACGCTGCTGAATTCGATCACGTTGGCGATTCTGGTGTGGTCGAAACTTCTGGCATGATGCCGCAGAAATAAGTGAAGGAGGTACAGCGTGGAGAACATCGTGAGCATCCTGCCCGGGCTGGGTGTTGAAATCCCGCAGGAGCTGGCTCCCGCTTTGCATAAGGAAATCGCGGAGAACTACAAGACGGTCGCGGAGTTTCAGAAGCTCCGCAAGCAGCTCGACCGGTTGAAAAGCGGGCTGCCGGACACGGCCGCAAGCTATTCCAAGCTGATGATCGCGAGCAACGGAAGGCAGAGCGCGGTACTGCTCGACGGCGTTATGATCGGCGTCGGCGTTGGCGGAATACGCCTTGACGTGAAGGACGGCGTATCGAAGCTGAGTATTACCGGCATTGATGTGGAGCGATTCCGTGCCGGAACCGAAGCGGACTTCGAGCGCTTTTGCACCGGATCGTCAGGGGACGAACTGGGTGGAGAATGACGCCGGTTCATCTGATTTCAAAAAGGAGAGAGGTACATATGCCGCGAGAAAAAGAAACCTTCCGGCTTGAGCTGGAGGAAATCTTGAAGTTCACCGGCGGCCGCCGGGTGCTGACGGTGACAGACGTCAGCAATTATACAGGGCAAAGCCGACGGGTGTGCCGCGAGCGGTACAACGTCAGCGGGAAAGAGGGCATCAGCGCCGTGGCGCTCGCCCAGATGCTGGCCAGATAGGTCAAGAGAAAGGAGAAACCAATGAAAGCAACAGGAATCGTCAGAAAGATCGACGAGCTCGGCCGTATCGTGATCCCGAGGGAGCTGCGGCGGACGCTCGGAATCAACGAGAAAGACCCCGTCGAGATCTACACGGATGGGAAGGGCATCATCCTGCGCAAGTACGCGCCTGGTTGCGCGTTCTGCGGCAGCGTGAACGACATCCGGTACATTCACAGCACGCCGGTGTGCAATATCTGCGCGAACAACATGCAGATGCTGTACCGCACGGCAGAAGGCGGTGACGACGAATGAAGGTGTTCGGAGATCCGCGCGCCAAGGCCAAGGTGCGCCGCTACATCGTCTGGGGCATCGAGGATGGCATCGTCTGCGCGTCCTTCATTGCCAGTATTGCGCTCGCCGGATGGGTGTTCCACCTTATCTTCTCGGTCCTCGGCGTCGCATGAGACGTCCGGAGGTCGTATATATGTCACCGGCAGAGCTGGCCATGCGCCGCCGGAATGACCGCTGGGCAGCGCGTGGCCGCGCGCGGGTGGCGCTCCCGGGGCGCAAGACCGTGGTCGTACCGTGCGCATCACCGTTCGCGGCGATCCAGTGCGCGGCGGAGCTGTGGGGCGTCCCATGGCAGGAAGTCGTCCACGGGGCGCGCGTCATGTGGGCGCCGCCGGAGACATAAAAAGACACCGCCTGCGAAGATCGTCAAACCCGCAGGCGGTGAAAACCCAATAGCGCACAGGGCGCGCTACATTATATATATTATAGCATACAGTTGCCCGCCCTGCAAGCCGAAAAACGCTGACGCCGCAAGGCGTTTTCAGCTTCGGTAAGACCAATTACTAACTCGACCGGAGACAGACAGGGAGGCAATCATGCCGTATGTACATCGCACCGTCGTGTGCGGGGAAACGGTCGAGCACCGCAAGATGTATTCATCCCGTGTGCACAGCAAGGAAGTCAAGCCGCGCAAGCGATCATCCGAGAAGGAGACCTCCAAGCGTCAGGAGCGCATCAACGAGCGCGTGGCCGAGGAGCATCTGCGCTGGCTCATCAACTGTAACTATCGCTATGGCGATTATCACATGGTCCTGCATTACTGGGACAAGGAGATCACGCTGGAGCAGGCCGAGCGGGACAGGGCGGCGTTCCTCCGCGAGCTGCGCAGGGCGTACGCCAAAGCGGGCAAGCGCCTGAAATACATCGCCGTGCTCGAAACCAAGCACATGACGAACGTGCATCATCACATCCTCCTGCCGCGCTTTGACGCGCAGATCATCGCCGCCGCATGGACAAAGGTGACCAATGGCGCGGGCTCTATCAGCTTCCAGATGCTCGATGACCGCAAGAACCACGCAAAGCTCGCGTCCTACCTCATCAAGGAATCACGCTCCACCATGCGCCGCTGCCGCGAGCAGGGCATCCGCCGCCGGCGGTATACCTGCAGCGCCGGCATGGCCAAGCCGGAGATCCGCTATCAGGTGACCAAGGCAGAGACGTGGCGAAAAGAGCCGAAGGCAAGACGGGGTATGCATCTCTATCGTTTTGACGATGGATCGGAGTATAAGAGCGGCTGGCACGAAGTGAGCGGCTGGCCGTGGCAGGAGTATTACGAGATCAAAGACACCGCATAGAAAGGAGCATCCACAATGAGTATCAGCATGGACAGCCTGCCGCCGCGCTATCAGAAACAGGCGGCGCGCAAGCTGGATCCCGCAGCGTATGAAAAGGCGCTGCAGTTTTTCCACGCCGAGGAGACCAAGAGCCCAGCGCGCCAGGCGCAGGGGAGCATCAGCCACGCGCTCGGCGAGAGCTTCGAGGCGCAGATCCTCACCGCGTGCGAATATTACCGGTCGATCTGTCACGCGGAGATTGACAAAACGCCGGAGCCGATCAAGGTCATTTCCGGCCGGCATCAGAATCCGAGCGGCTGCTGGTCGTTCGAGGCGGTTTTCACCAAGCAGGCGCAGCCGGATTTCCAGGGTACGATCGACGGCGGCCGCAGCGTCGTGTTCGAGGCCAAGGCCACGGACAAAGACCGCATCCTGCAGAGTGCGGTGACGCACGAACAGGCCTATGCCATGCAGTCGCACGCGCAGAAGGGCGCGCTGGTCTTTGTGCTGGTGTGTCTGCGCGGCCGCGCGGTCTATCGCGTGCCGTGGGAAGTGTGGTGGAGGATGCGGCAGCATTTCGGCCACAAGTACATGACGGCCAAGGAGCTGGAACCGTTCCGGGTGCAGATGCGCCGGGGCGTGATCCTGTTTCTCGGCGATCCAGGGTGAAGGTGGGCACATGGCAATCAAAAACTACACGACGAAAGTGGACGCATATACGTCCATCGGAGAAATCCAAGGCGCGCTTGCACGCCACGGCGCGACTAAGATCATGATTGACTACGATAATGGCAAGCCACAGGCAATCGCGTTTGGGATCGACACACCGGCAGGGCCGCGCGGCTTCCGCCTGCCGGCGGCCGTAGATGGGACGCTGCGGGTGTTCGCGGCGCAGAAGATCAAGGCCGACCGCGAGCAGGCGGAAATGACTGCGTGGCGGAACGTGCGCGACTGGGTGCTGGCGCAAATTGCGCTGATCGAATCCTGTGATGTGCCGATACAGCAGATCTTCCTGCCGTATATGGCAGATGATCGCGGCCGGACGGTGTACGAGCTGTATGCCGCCGGGCAGCTCGCAATCGGTGCGGGGGAGGCGACATGATGCTGCGCACACAGGAGACGCTTGACGGCGAGATCATCGTTGACAGCTTTGCCGGTGGCGGCGGCGCGTCCACGGGAATCGAGCTGGCGCTTGGGCGCATCGTAAATGTGGCAATCAATCACGACCCGGCAGCGATCCGGATGCACGAGGCGAACCATCCGTACACGGAGCATTACCAGACATCTGTCTGGGATGTGGATCCGGAGACGGTCTGCCGAGGGCGGCCAGTGGCACTGGCATGGTTCTCTCCGGACTGCAAGCATTTTTCAAAGGCAAAGGGCGCAGCACTTGTTGACCGCAAAATCCGGGGCCTCGCGTGGATCGTCCTGCGCTGGGCGGCGAAGGTACGCCCGCGCGTCATCATCCTAGAAAACGTCGAAGAGTTCCAGACGTGGGGGCCGGTGCGCAAAGGAAAGCCGGTAAAGAAGTTGGCCGGAACGACGTTTCAAAAGTTCATCGGGCAGCTTCGGGCACTGGGATATAGCGTGGAATGGCGCGAGCTGATGGCAGCCGACTATGGTGCGCCGACTACCAGACGTCGGCTGGTGCTGATTGCCCGCTGCGACGGACGTGCGATCGTCTGGCCGGAGCGCACACACGCCCCGCGAGACAGCGTGGAAGTGCGCAGCGGCAAGCTGTTGCCATGGCGCAGTGCCGCGGAGATTATCGACTGGTCGCTGCCGTGTCCTTCGATTTTTTTGACGAAGGATGAAATACACGAGCGGTACGGCATTGCCGCCGTCCGGCCGCTGGCGGACAACACCATGCGCCGCATCATTCGCGGCGTGGACAAGTTCACGATCAAATCCGGGGCGCCGTTCATCGTTGAGTGCAACCATTCAGGAGGTGGGCACGTCACGGATAGCCAAGAGCCGTGTAAAACGATTACAGCAAAGCACACCGGAGGCATTTGCCGGCCGATTCTCGCTCCGCTGACGATGACAAATACCAGCAACAGTGTCGGGGCGCCGGTCTCCGCGCCGATGAACACCGTCCGCACAGGCGGAGGCGGCGGGCAGATGCTGCTATCGCCGTCACTGATCCAGTACCACACGGAGAAAACAGAAAGCGCCCGAGCGGCTGGACTGGATAAGCCCGTCTGCACGGTGGACGCCTCGAACCGTTACGGCCTTACCTGCGCGAATCTGGTGGAGTATTACGGCGGAGGCCGGCCGTTGGATGTGCAAAGCCCGATGCATACGGTCACGAGCCACGACCGGGAAGCTGTGGTTGCTGCACATGTAGTCAAGTATTACAGCGGGGTGGACGGTGAGAAAGCGGGAGAGCCGCTGCCGACAGTGACGGCCATCGACCACAATGCGGTATGCGCTGCCCACGTGGTCAAGTACAAGCGGGACGAAGTCGGCACACGGCCGTCGGAGCCGCTGCCGACACAGACAGCGGGCGGCGTGTTTGGCTGCTGCAAGGCAGTGCTTTGTAAAATCGGCACATCCGAGCGGCTTCACTACTGGCCGCAGATCCGCGATCTGCTGAACCGGTACTGTGGCTACGCACTGGGCACGGATGACCTGCTGCTCCTGTCAATCGGCGGGGTGCTGTACTATATTGCGGATATCGGCTTGCGGATGCTGTCGCCTCGGGAGCTGTACAACGCCATGGGCTTTCCGCCGGATTACATCATCGACCATGATGCGGCCGGAAAGCCATACCCGAAGACACAGCAAGTAGCCAGATGCGGCAATGCCGTCTGCCCGCCGATGGCTGCGGCCGTTGTGGCAGCAAACCTACCGGAGTATGCCATGCCCGGGAAAATTGAGACGATGGCTGCACTCGCTGATGCGGTGGCTATGTAAAAAACAAAGGAGGACAACCATGAATCACGAAACCCAAAGAGCGAGCATCCTGCAGATGGCGCAGGGTGCATTCCAGGAGCGCGTGGACTATGAGATGCAGCGCTGTGTTGACAACATCCTTGACGTCAACACCAAAGCAACCGCAAAGCGCAAGATCACGCTGACGATCGAGCTGACACCGGACGATGACCGCCGGAAGATCCGCGTGAATGTTGTTGCCAAGGCCACGCTCGCGGCGACCAATCCGGTCGCAACGTCGCTTTGCGTTACCACTGATGGCAATGGGGAAATGGTCGTTGCCGAAATGGTGCCGCAGCTCCCCGGCCAGATGCGCATGGACGGGCATGAACAGGAAGCACCGAAAATTCTGAATCTGCTGCAGGCCAGCCAGCAGGCAGCCGAATAACGAAGGAGGATATGACAATGTTCGCAGAAATGATCGACAAAATCGTGAGCCTGAAAGAAACCAAAATCTTCGAAATTGATGGGCAGACCTATTCCGACGCCAATCTTACGCGGATCCCGCCGCATGTGGATCGTCCCGATTCCGTCAGCGTCAGCGGTCTGGATGCTGTCTGCAAGCTGGTGCGCACCGAGATCGCAAAGGTCGGGACGACCATCATGGTACATGTCCGGGATTACAACAAGGTCGAAGTAATGACAACGTATCTGCCGGACTTCTCCCGCAACGTCCTGTATCGTGCGCAGGCGGACGCGCCGGGCATGCGCACTGGCTGGCGTGACCGAGAAACTGCGCTGATCGAGCTGCGCAGTCTGTTCATCCCGAACGAAGGCACGGAGTATCTGCTGGATCTGCTCAGCCGTATGTCCGATGAGAACACAGTGTCTACCAACGATAATGGTGTCACGCAGGCCGTGACGGCGCGGCAGGGCGTTGCGCTCAACGCAGTCGTTAATGTGCGCCCGCGGATCAAACTGCAGCCGTTCCGCACGTTCCTTGAGGTCGCGCAGCCGGAAAGCGAATTCCTCCTGCGCGTGGACAGCGAGAAAGGCATCGCCTTTTTCGAGGCGGATGGCGGCATCTGGCGTCTGGAAGCGAAACGCAACATCGCTGAGTATTTCGAGCGCGGCCTGAAAGACCTGATTGAACAGGGCAAGGTCGTCATCATGCAGTGATTCGATAGCACACTGGGCGGGGGAACTCGCCCGGTGCTCTGAAAGGAGGGCAACCATGAAGATCTATATATCAGGGAAAATCGCCGGCGATCCGGACTATAAGGGGAAATTTGTCCGAGCGGCTGCACAGCTTGAGCGGCTGGGTGCGACGGTCATCAATCCGGCCACAGCGCCGGAGGGGCTGGACAAGCTGGACTATATGCGCATCTGCTTCGCTGAGATGGAGGCGGTGGACTACGTCGTGTTCCTTCCGGACTGGTCGTCTTCGGATGGCGCGAAGCTGGAACGCGCGTGGTGCGACTATGTCGGCGTGCCGACGGCGAATTGGGACGCTTTTCGGGTAGACATGCTTGTGCGGAAGTCGCACGGCTGCACATTCCGCGAGCTGCTGGCGCTGGAGCATCCGGACAAGGTGGATGCACGCTTCATCGGCGGGTGTGCGGGATGTCCGGAGGAATACGGATATGAGCCGGGAAACGGTACTGAATGTCTGTGCGAGAAGAACTGGAATACAAAGAAAAGCGTGCCGCAGATATGCACAGAGTGCTGGGATCGCATTGTCCCGGGAAGTGAGGCAAGGGATGGCTGAATACATAAGCGATGCGGAAGTGCTGCAGAGAGCGCTGGACACCTACGGCTCCGCCCTGCAGATCGTGGTGATGATGGAGGAAATGAGCGAGCTGCAGAAAGAGCTGTGCAAGTACCTGCGCGGCAAATACTCGCCAGCAAATATCGCCGAGGAGATTGCCGACGTGGAGATTATGCTCGAGCAAATGAAGATGCTGTTTTGCTGCGCAGACGATGTGCACGATGTTCGCAGAAGAAAAGTGGAGCGGCTGAAAGAGAGGCTGGACAATGGCGCTTGCAACCAAGTGTGCAAATACAACACGCCGGATCGCGGGTGCGTTGCTGGGGAGCTTGGGGCGCGCTGTGATCTGACGAATGTCGCTGGGAAACGCAGATGCGCGTGGCGGGCACTTACATCGACAAGATGGGTTGCTTGGGATGACTGACAAAGGAGGTGAGGATGTTGGACTGGAAACGGGAGGCGGCTGATGAGCTGCGAAACTACACGAACCGAAAGGCGGCAATTGAAAACATCAGAGATCAGATCGCTGACTTGGCAACGGAGATCACGAGTATCCGCAGTGCATCGGCGGACGGCAGTCCGGTCGCAGGCGGCTCGAATGGCCGGGACGATGCGCTCGTCAACAACATCCTGAAACGTGAGCGGCTGGAAGAGGCGCAGCGCTTGACCGAGAACCGGGTGCGCCGCGTGGACCGTGCCTTGAATCAGCTCTCCGAGCGGGACAGGTGCGTGCTGCAGCGATTTTACATCACGCCGTGTATCGGAGGCGTCGAGCGGCTGTGCCGGGAATTGGCCATCGAGAAAACAACTGCTTACCGCTGGAAGGATTGCGCACTGCGGAATTTCACGATAACGATGTACGGTCTCACGGAGATGTGAGCGCAAGGTGGGAAAAAATCGGGAACATTTCCGCGAAAATCTGTGTTAAAGTGATATCGCGGGATTGCGAGAGAGGCCGGTCCCGCAAGTCACTTTGTGATATACCTCTCTTCCTTTGATCCTTTTTGCAGAATGTACGCATGGCTTTTTCTCTTGTCTCTGTCAACTCCGGTTTTCTCATGTCTCTCAAAAAAGCAAAGCACCGGCCCGGTTTCGGGTTCGGTGCTTTGTGCATTCTGGTGCGGTTATGAATCTGAAACAACTTACCTACAAACTGCAGGCGGCGCTGAACCAGCGCGGCGAGCATTACAAAGTCAATCAGTTACAGCACTACTCCGAGCGGCTTGGCCGGATGGTAACAAAATACGTGCTGGAAAAGGCAGAAACCGATGAAACCGGGAAGCATATCAGCACGCGCGTACTGGAGACTTACAGCATGGCGGATGTCGTAAAAACGCTGGCGAAAATCTATAGCGGGTGATCCCATGAATCTCACGCCAAAGCAGCGCGCTTTTGCGGATTTTTACATCGAATTGGGCAACGCGACCGAGGCGGCGCGCAGAGCAGGGTACTCGGCGAAAACCGCCAAATCCATCGGCGCGGAAAACCTGACAAAACCTGACATAAAAATCTATATAGCGCGGCGGCAGGAAAAAATCGAATCCGAGCGCACGGCATCCCTGAAAGAGATCCAGGAGCTGCGCACGGCGATCATGCGTGGGCAGGAAAAAGACCAGTTCGGCATCGAAACCTCCATCGCTGACCGTCTACGCGCAGCCGGCGACCTTGAGAAGTCGCTGCGCATCAAGGAAGAGCAGGAAACAAAGGCGGCAGCGCGCGCATCCGCACATTATGAGCTGCCGGCGCGCGTACTAGGCCGGGCGTTTGTGGACATCAACCGGCGCATTCAGCCGAACATGACGTATGTCTTTGAAGGCGGCCGCGGCGGCTTGAAATCGTCGTATATATCCCTGAAAATCGTCGAGCTGCTGAAAAACAACCCGACGATGCACGCCTGTATCATCCGCAAGATGGGCAACACCCTGAAAGACAGCGTGTATGCCCAGATGAAATGGGCGATCAACGAGCTAGGGCTATACGATGAGTTCAACTGCAAGCTGTCGCCGCTAGAAATCGTGCTGAAAGAAACCGGCCAGACGATTTATTTTCGCGGCTGTGACGATCCGTTGAAGCTGAAATCCATTAAGCCGTCGTTTGGCTATATCGGCATCCTGTGGAAGGAAGAAAAAGACCAGCTTTGCGGGCCGGAAGAAGAACGTTCTATTAACCAGTCTGTGCTGCGTGGCGGCGCGGATTCTTACGACTTTTCGTCCTATAACCCGCCAAAAAGCAAATCCAGCTGGGTCAACAAGGAACGGCTTGTCCCGAATCCGGGGCGCGTTTTTCATCATTCCAGCTACACGGAAGCGCCGCCGGAATGGCTGGGGGCGAAGTTTATCGCCGACGCGGAGCACCTGAAAGAGGTCAACCCGGCGGCGTATGAACATGAATACGAAGGCGTAGCCAATGGCGACGGCGGCAGTGTCTTTGACTATCTGGAACTGAGGGAAATCACAGACGAAGAAATTTCGCATTTCGACCGCATCTTCCAGGGCGAGGACTGGGGCTGGTATCCCGATCCGTACTGCTTCATTCGCTGCTACTACGACAGCGACCGCGAGGCGGTGTATATCTTCGCAGAACACTACGTCAACAAGGAATCGAACGAGCTGACGGCGCGCTGGATCATCGAGCACGGCTATGATGATTACACCATCACGGCCGATTCGGCCGAACCGAAAAGCGTCAACGATCACCGCGAAATGGGTCTGCCGGTCACCGGCGCAGTCAAAGGCCCAGGGTCGATCGAACACGGCATGAAGTGGCTGCAGCGCCGGCGCATCATCATCGACCCGGTGCGCTGCCCGAATGCAGCGAAAGAATTTTCGGAATACGAATACGAGCGGGACAGGGACGGCAACGTCGTCACCGGATACCCGGACGTGAATAACCATAGCATCGACGCCACGCGGTACGCACTGGAACCGCTGACGATGCGCAGGGGGGTAAGTGCATGACTGTAAATATTTTGGGGACGGAATATGAAATCATTGAAGCCGCGGCGGCCGAAGATGCAATGCTTGAAAAATGCGATGGTTACTGCGACAAAACGGTAAAGACCATTGTTATTTCAAAAAAGGCCAAAGACTGCGATCTGAAAGATTTTAGCGTCTATCAGAAAAAAGTCGTGCGTCATGAGATCATTCATGCGTTTCTGCATGAAAGCGGGCTGTCCGAAAACTTTACGCATCCGGAATACGGCCATGACGAAACATACGTGGACTGGATTGCTTCGCAGTTTCCGAAAATGTGCGAAGTGTTCAAGGAGGTTGGCTGCCTGTGAAAATCAATATCCCGCTGGACAGTGTGAAGAAGCAGATCCGCGAAGAATTCCGCATCGCACCGCTGGTAACGCCGGAAATGCGCGAAGCGGAAGACCTGTGGATGCAGATCTGGATGGGCAACCCGCCGTGGGCAAACGATCAGGATCGCACCATCAATTTTGCAAAGGCCGTGACCGGCGAAGCCGCGCGCCTTGCGACGATGGGCGTCAGCGTCGAACTGTCCGGATCGACCCGCGCGGACTGGCTGCAGGAGCGGCTGAACGAAGAACTGATTCCGTTCCTGCGCGACATGGTGGACGTGGGCTGCGCCGCCGGTATGTTCCTGCTGAAACCAACGCCGGACAGCATCGGCCTGTACACGCCACCGGAATTTACGATCACCGCTGTGGATAACCGGAAGCGCGTGACGGGCGTTGTGCTGTACGACACGAAGGCGACGCCGGATTATTACTACGTCAAGGCCGAATATCACCGCTACGACGGGATGCATTATGTGGTTTCCAACCGCGCGTTCCGGCTGGCGAAGGGCAAAGCATCGGCATCCCGTGTGAATCTGGACGAAGTGCCGGATTGGGTGGGCATCCTGCCGGACGCCGTGCTGGATGATACTGCGCCGCTATTTGCTGTGTGCACCATGCCAGACGCCAACAACATCGACGGCGGCGCCTGCGGTATGTCCATCTATGCCAACGCCCTGCCGGAACTGCGTGGGCTGGATGTTGCATGGTCTGCCATGGTGGACGAAATTCAGGATTCCCGGTCGATCGCCCTTGTGGATGACCGTCTGCTGCGCGAGCCAGGCCGGAAGCATGTTTCCGTGCGGCTGCCGCGCTATGTGCAAAACGTTGCCGGTTCAGCGGCGGAAAGTTTCTATCAGGAAATCGACCGCAAGCTGAAAACCGGAGAACGCCAGACCGGCATCAATATGCTGCTGCAAAGCCTGTCGACCAAATGTGGCTTTTCCGAAGGATATTTCAGCTATAACGAAAAGCAGGGCCTTGCCACTGCGACGCAGGTGGAAGCCGATGACCGCCGCACCATCCAGCGCATCAAGGACATCCGCGACCGCATCCAGGCCGCCGTGGACGACCTGATTCAGGCGCTGAACGACTATGCTGATATCTATGATCTGGCACCGTATGGCACGTATACTGTGGCGTACAATTTCGGCGACATCACGTACAGTTATGAAGAAGACCGGCAGAACACAAAAAGCCTTTGCCAGCTGGGCGTTTTGCCGTGGTGGATGTATCTGGTACGCTTTGAAGGTTTCAGCGAGGACGACGCAAAAGCGGCCTACACCGAAGCCAACACAGCGAAACCGGGTCTGTTCCCTGATACCGAATGATCACCCCGGAACAGTTTCAGGAAATCGGCGAAACCCTGCTGCCGCTGCTGGATGACCTGACGGAATGGATTGCGCGCGACATGATCGAACGCTTCATGATCCGGTTCGGCCGCGGCGAAAAGAAGCTGCTGACCGGCACGGATGAATGGCAGGCATGGGTGCTGGAACAGGCCGGGGGGAATCTGGACGAAATTCAGAAGGCGTTGGCCAAAAGCACCGGCAAATCGCAGCAGGAGATCGCGAAGATCTTCAAGGACAGTGGCATTCAGGCGGCAAAGGCGGATGCAGAAGCCGCCGCCGTGACGTTTTTCGGCCTGCCGCCCGGCATGATGGCGATCATCACGGACGCCTATGAACGCACGGTCGGCGAAATTTCCAACATCACGCGCACGACTGTCGGTGCGACCAATCAGGCGTTTATCGACATCTGTGACGCTGCATATTGGAAAGTACGCACCGGCGCGCAGTCCTACACCGCCGCCATGCTGGAAGGCGTGAATGCGCTTGGGCAGCTGCAGCCGACCGTTCGGTATCCGTCGGGCCACAAGGACACGCTGGAAGTGGCGGTGCTGCGCTGCATCCGCACCGGCGTTGCGCAGTCGTCCGGGAACATGACGATCCAGCAGTGCAAAGACATGGGCTGGAATCATGTGCTGGTGTCGCAGCATCTGGGTGCGCGTGTATCCGATACCGATCCAATCGCCGATCATGCCGGCTGGCAGGGCAAGGTGTACTGCATCGCTGGCAAGGACGCGCAGTTCGATAACCTGCTGGACGCGACCGGCTACCCGGAAAATCCGCTTGGTCTGTGCGGCTATAACTGCCGCCATTCCTTCACGCCGTTCCTGCCGGGCGTCAGCCAGAATCACAACAAGCCAATCGACACCGAGGCCAACCGGCGCGCCTATGAACTGTCGCAGACGCAGCGCGCGATGGAACGCCGCATCCGGGCGCAGAAGCGCAAGTGCACGGCGCTGCATACAGCCGTGAAAAACTGTGAAGATCCGGTGGCCAAGGCAAAGCTGCATGAGAAATATGCGCAGTCTGCCAAGCACCTGCAGGAGCAGAACGCGGCCTACACGAAGTTCTGCGCCGATAACGATCTGAAACCATACCACGAGCGGCTTGCCGTTGCCGGCTGACTTCATTAATCGAATCAGGATACGCAGGGGCGGACGGGAAACCGGCTGCCCCTTTGCCATATCACGACCCTGCCGGTGGTTCATCCGGCTCAATCCACACAGTCGACGGGCTGTTAAAAAACCACGTTTAGGAGGATTACGCATGAAGAACATCGAGACCATTCTTTCCGACTTCGGCATTACGATTCCGGAAGGAAAAGCGGCGGATCTGCGCAAAGCCGTCGCCGAGAACTACAAGACCGTGGCGGAATTCACCAAATTGCAGGAACGCCACGACGCGCTGGACACATCGCTGAAAGACGTGCAGGGCAAGCTTGCCGCCTTTGACGGCGTGGATGTCGCAGCGCTGAAAGGTCAGATCACGACCTTGACCAATGACCTGCAGACCGAGCGGGACAACCGCAAGAAGGACGCCGCTGCCGTGAAGCTGCGCAGTACGGTGGACACGTTCCTGTTGGGCAAGCATTTCGTCAACGACATCACGCGCGAAAGCATCACGGACAAGCTGGTGACAGCACTGGGGTCTGACGATGCGCGCGGCAAGTCGATCGATGACCTGTTTGCCGGCCTTGTCACCGATCAGAACGGCAAGGAGATCCCCGGCATCCTTGTGGCCGATCCCGCCAGCAAGGCGCGCTTTTCGTCCGATCACAGCGGCATGGTGCCGCCGGCGGGGGGCGCAAAAGAATACGTAGCCAAGAAATACAAAAACAACCCGTTTTTCAGGGGCTAAGATTACGAAAGGAAATGATGATCTATGTCTATCCAGTACGGTTCCCTTTACGTGGACGAGCAGTACAAGGCAACTGTTCTTCCCAACCTGTTTTATAAGACCTGGCTTGTGCCCGGTGTGACCTATCAGGACGTGATGGTTGACGGCGCCGGCGGCTGCTATTGGCACAAGCTGACCTCGACTGCCGCGTCCGTTGGCACGCCCGGCCGTGACTTCACGGACACCGCCGCCGCTGACACGCTGGTGCAGGCCGTTTTCAACAACAACCTGCAGGCGTCCAAAAAGATCTACGGCGTGCAGGCGGCCGCTGTGGCGTTCCCGATCGCAGAGGAACATCTGGCTCTTGCTACCCGCGAAGTCGCGGAGGCAAAGAACCAGTGCGCGCTGGCCTGCCTGATCTCCGAGGGTACGGCGTCCACCAACACCACAAAGACCACTGCGGCCAACTTTAAGGCGCAGGTGCTGGCTGAACGCAAAGCCATGGTCAAGGCGAAAGCCAACCCCACCATCGTGCTTTGCAGCCCGGACTTCTTCGCGACGATGCTGGAGTTCGCCGGTGAGAAGTACATCCCGACTTCCAATGAAATGCTGCTTGCCGCCGCTGCTGGTGGTCAAGTCGGCAACTTCATGGGCTTCACGTGGATCGAAGTCAATGGCTTCGCATCGTCCGCCGATCTTGCTTACTATCCCCACGGCGGTACGAAAGCCAGCGTTACGGCGGCGAACCTCGCGAAGGTGGAATTCATCATGTATGACCCGAGCGCTTTCGGCGTCGGCGATAACTTCAGCATCGTCCGTATGGTCGACTCCGAGCTTTTCGCCGGCAGCAAGGCGCAGGTCGAGGAAAACGCCGCTCTGCGTGTGCTGGACGCTGCGCAGGTGCACGTGAAGTCCTACGCAAGCGCGTGATCGGCAGGTGAATCACGGTGTACGCGGATTTTGACACATACGTAAAACGGTACGGGGACGATCTGTCCCCTTTCCGCGACGAAGTGACTGCTGCCCGCTACCTGCGTGCGGCGTCGCGGGAGATTGACCGCTTTACGTTTGGCCGCTTCGGTGGCACACTGCCGGAATCCACGATCGACGCCGAAAAGCTGCAGGACTGCGCGTGCGAACTGGCCGAATGCCTTTACCGCATTGACCAGGCGCGTGACAGCGCGGCTGAAACCGCAGACGTCGGCGGCGTAAAAACCGCCGGCCCTGTGGCGTCGGTGTCGTCCGGCAGCGAATCGATCACATATAAAGCGGCCGACAGCTGCTACACGACCGCTGCGAAGACCATAGCAGCGCGAGACGAGCTGGTGTTTGACTTGCTTCGGCGCTGGCTTTCCGGCGTGGCCGTGGATGGCGTCCTTGTGCTGTACGCGGGGGTGACGTGCTGATGCTGCTGCATAGCGATACGATCACGCTTTTTTCGCGCGTGCGCGGCGCGCGCGGTCGGGACGATACGTGGGTGCGGCACGTGCTGACCGGTGTCAAGGTGGAAGCAAAAACGGCCATGACGCCCGGCACAACCGGCGATGTGCCGGGGCACTATGTGCTGCTGCTTATCCCGAAAGCGGCCATTGGCGCGCTGACCTATGCGACGCCGGAAGTGTACCAGGCGGCGGATGACCGCAGCGGCATGATTGCGTTTCAGCCAGGCGATTATTTCTGCCGCGGCGAGCACGACTGGGCGGAATACGATGTGCTGTGCAAAGTAACAGAGTGCCACCGCATCACATCCTGCGCGTGGTTTCCGCTGATTGCGCACTTCGAGGTGACAGCATCATGAGCGGCATCAAGCACTATAAGGACGTCAGCTATGTCAAAGGGCGCGTCCGGGTAAATCTTCGGTTCTCAAAATACGGTCCACGATTCGCCAAGGCACAGGAATGGCTTGGACAGCAGGTGCTTGCGGACAGCAAGCTGTATATGCCGCTGAAAACCGGCAGCCTGCAGCAGCGTTCATACGTCACAGAAGGTGGCCGGCAGGTTGTGTTCCCAGGCCCATATGCGCGGTATCTGTATATGGGCAAGGTCATGGTCGACCCGGAAACCGGTTCACCGTGGGCGCGCAAGGGCGCTGTGAAAGTTGTGACTGACCGCGATCTGCGGTTTTCGACCGGCGTGCCGCACTGGGCAGAAGTGGCCCAAAACGAACACGGAAAAGAATGGGCGGATGGTTGCAAACGGATCATCCTGGGGGAATCAAATGGTTGATACGAAAGATTTTTCAACGATCCTGAGCGGCTTGCTGAATGATTTCCCGGCCATTGGCGCGCGGGAAATCCGGTTCGGCGAGCTGGGCGACAAGTCCGGCGTCGGGATCTATCCATCCGCTGCGGCGACGGTGATCAGCGAAACGACCGACATCATGGGCGGCGTTTACCAAAAATGCAACTATGCGTTTCAGGTGGTATATCGCTCCGTGCCGCAGTCGGAAACTGACCGCATCCACATCAAGGGCTGGCTGGACAAGCTGGCGCGGTGGCTGGAAAAACAACCGGTCACGGCGGACGGCCAGCAGCACACGCTTGCCGCGTGGCCAGACCTCGGCGATGGCCGGACGATCACCGCGTTTGTGCAGGTGTCGGCAGCCTATCTGGCCGGGCGCTATGCCGGCGGTGTGGAAGACTGGACCGTGTCCCTGTCGATGCGGTACGACAACAATTTTGAAAGGTGATGCATTATGCCTGAAAGTACGACTTTTAACACAACCGCGGGCCAGACGATTGCCCGCAAACTGCTGATGGCCTTCCTGAATACCGGCACATCTTCCGCGCCGGTTTGGTCGATCATCGGAAAGCGTGTGGAAGACAGCAGTCAGGAATATGACTGGAACAAAGAAACCACGCAGGACATTCTCGGCAACACGTTTACCACCATGTCCGCGCCGACCATCACGCAGACCTTTGACCCGTGCAATCTGGATGCCGGAGAGACCGCGCTGACGAAGCTGTGGCAGCTGGCAATCAAGGAACAGGATGTCGCAGCGCTGGCCGAACAGGATATGATGATCGTGCACTGCTATGCCGGCACGAAGGGCACGGCGATGTTCGCCGAACGATATAGCGGCTGCGCGATTGAAGTGAAGTCGCTGGGCGGCGACAAGACGGTGGACATGCCGTTTGACGTGACCTACGGCGGCACGCGCACGGTCGGCACTGCGGCCATTGCGGACGGCGTGGCCACGTTCACGAAGGCGACGGCATAAGGGGGGGTGACGGCGTGAGCAATAACATTTCTTTTGAAACCGGCCTGAAAGCGTTCACCATCAATGGCGACGCAAACCGGAAGGTCTATTTTGACCCGAACGACATCGGTATCATCGACCGGCTGGAAGCGGCAGCGATGGCGATCAAGGCTAAAGCCGACGAAATGGGCACGCAGGAAAGCGATACGGACGCCCGCGCGACGATCCGCGAACTGGACGCCTACGCACGCGAACAGGTGGACGCGGCGTTCCCTTCGCCCGTCTGCGATACAGTGTTCGGCAAAGCCTACTGCGTTTCTCTCACGCCGTCCGGTTCCCTGCAAATCATTTCGTTCCTGGAAGCGGTTTCGCGCCAGATCCGGCGCGAGATGGACGCTGCGACCGCTGCCGCGCAGAAGCGTCAGGCAAAATACCTGGATAAATACAGCGGCGGTCAGCGCAGGAAGAAGCGCAGATCATGAATACCGGCCTGCCGAAGACAGCGTGTATCGGCGGCCGGTGTTTTCGTATCCGAAGCGACTTCCGCGAAATTCTGGACATCTGCGCCGCGCTGAATGACCCAGAGCTGACAGATCAGGATCGCGCCGAAGTGGCGGTCAAGATCTTTTATCCGAACTGGGATCAGATCACGGACATGGCCGCCGCGGTGAAATTCATGCTGTGGTTTTTAGACGGCGGTGTGGATCGCGGCGACCAGCGGCAGCAGCCGAAGCAGATGGACTGGGAACAGGATTTCCCGATGATCATTGCGCCGATCAACCGCGTAGCCGGGCAGGACGTGCGCGCGCTGCCGTATATGCACTGGTGGACGTTCGTCGGCTACTACATGGAGATCGGTGACTGCACATTTTCCACGATCCTGGACATCCGGCGGAAGCTGCGCAAGCACAAGAAGCTGGAAAAGTGGGAGCGCGAATACTACGACGAAAACCGGGAATTGATTGATTTCAAGTCGGCGCATCTGACCGACGACGAAGATGAATTTATTCGGCAGCTGATGACAGGGGGTGTGCGCGATGGCTGATGTTGTCGGCGATCTGGTATTTGATACAACGATAAACAGTGGCCAGTTTGACGCTGGCCTTGCGAAGCTCGAAAACAACGCGAAAAAGGCTGCGAACAACGTGGACAAGGCCGCACAGAAGGTAGCCACGCTGCGGCAGCAGCTGGAAGAACTGCAGGCTGTTGCCGAAAACGAAAAGAAAACCAGAAGCACCGGGACAGTATCGCAGGAAACCGGCGATGCAATCCAGAAAACGACGCAGCAGATGAAAGACGCGCAGCTGCAGTTGCAGGGATTGCAGGCGGACCAGGCCAAGGCAAACGACGCTATAGGCGCCTACATGCAGAAGCAGCAGTCAGCGGCTGCATCGACGTCGAAAGTGTCCGAACAAATGGGCAAATTCGCAAAGCGCATCGCCACCATCGCGAAGAAAGTGTTTATCTTTACGATGATCGCGAAGGCGCTGCGCGCCATGCGGTCTGTGCTGCTGAACACCATCAACGCAGACAAGCAAATGTCTGCGTCCCTTGCGCAGATCAGGGGCAATCTACTGACGGCCTTCGCGCCGATTTATAGTTTTGTTCTTCCCGCCATTCGGACGCTGCTGTCATGGCTGGCGAAGCTTACGGCCGTTATTTCGTCTGTATTTGGCGCGATTTTCGGTCAGACGGAATCGCAGGCACAGGCCAACGCCAAAGCGCTGTACCAGCAGGCAAACGCCACATCCGCAGCCGGTGACGCGGCAGAAAAAGCGAAGCGGCAGCTTTCCGGGCTGGACGAAATGAACCGCTGGGAATCAAACGACAGTTCCGGCGGCGGAGGCGGTGGCGCCGGGTCTGCCGCGCCTGATTTTAGCGGCGTCAGCCAGGTCAAGCTGCCGGACAACGTCCAGGCGGGGTTGGCGAAAATCGGCGAAGCGCTGCGTTCGATCATCGAATCCCTGAAGCGTATCTGGGATTCGCCGGTTGTGCAGTTCATCGTGAAAACCGTCTTGTATGTGGCGATGCAGCGAATCGCGTGGATTCTTAGCAGCGTCGGTTTGGTTCTGGAAGGTATCGCCGACATATTAGACGGCAACGTGTGGGAAGGCATCAAAAAAGTAGGCCGCGGTTTGTTGGATTTGATGAACCAGATTGGCGGTCTGCAGGACGATTTCAAATCCCTATGGGAAAAGGTCGCATCCGGCGCTGTGGCAGCGTGGTATGGAATCAAAAGCGCCTTCAAATCTGTGCCGGAATGGTTTCAGAACAAATTCCGCGATGCATGGCAGAAGGTTAAGGACGTGTTTTCGACCGGCGGTAGTATCTGGTCAGGCATCAAAGAAGGCATCGAAAATACTTTCCGCACGGTCGTCAATGCAATTATCCGCGGCATGAACACGATCATCGCCGTGCCGTTCAACAAGATCAATTCCATGCTGAATACGATCCGCAATGCGCACTTCCTCGGCATTTCACCGTTCCAGAATATGTGGGGCGTGAATCCACTGCCAGTGCCGCAGATCCCGATGCTGGCGCGCGGTGCGGTCATCCCGGCGAACCGGCAGTTCCTTGCCGTGCTGGGCGACCAGCGCAACGGCAACAACCTGGAAGCGCCGGAATCTCTGCTGCGCCAGATCGTGCGCGAAGAAGCCGGCGGTGCCGGCAGCCGATACGAATTTATTGCGCGTCTGGATCGCCGCACACTGTTTGATGAAGTAATCACCGAAGCAAAATTGCGGAAAGGGCAAACGGGCAAAAACCCGCTTGTAGCGGTGTAACACATGGCACAGGAATACATTAAAATTCGAAAAAGTCCGTCGGATGAATGGCTGATGCTTCCGCAGCCGGACTCCGGCGCGCTGTCGTATGACTTTGAAACGACCTACACGGAGGACAGCGGCCGCACCCAGACAGGCGCGGCCGTCGTAAGCCCACTGTTCACGGTGGAAGCGCTTGGGTATAGCCGGGCATCGATCAGCAAAACTATGCTGTCGCAGATCCTGAAGATCATCGCCAAAGGCCAGCAATTCCAGCTGCACTACTTTTCCGCCTACTATGGCGCGTGGTGTACGTCGTGGTTTTACGTCGGCAAGGGGCAGCTTGACATTGGCCGGCTGAACGAAAACAAGGAACTTTTTACGTCCGTGGAATTTAATATGGTCAGCGTCAATCCGCTGACGTGATTGGCGGTGACATGATATGCGAACAGCCGAAAGTCAAATCACAAGCGTCTACCCATCGCAGACGAACTTTGTGGTCGAAGCATCTTTTACATGGGATCACGGCATCACGTTTGAGAGGAACGGTGAAACTGTAACGCTGAAGGCTGGGCAGTATCTGCAGGTAGGCCGGCAGTCTTTCCGCCCAGGCGGCACGAAGATCTCGGCACAGACATCATCCGGAAGCTACCCCGTCGGGCTATCTGTGTGCAAATGCGCAACGATTGAAATGTACGACATCGGGTGGTCGACCCCAGACTACTGGTCGCTGTACGAGGGGGCCACAGCGCATCTGAAAGCGGCTATCACCATTGACGGCATTGAACGCATGGTGGACATGGGCCACTTCAAGGTCTACGAAGTGGAAACCGTGCACGAAGTCACAACGCTGACCTGTTACGACGCCATGAAGGCGGCGGACGTGCTGTGCCCGGCGGCGATGCAGGGCGAACACAGCTATCCGGAACTGTGGCAACTGGCGGCGCAACAGCTTGGCCTGACGGCCGGCACGCTGGATCTGCAGTATAACGCACTGGCGACCGTGGACACACAGCACACCATCCGGCAGGTGACCGAAGCGATTGCGCTGGCCTGCGGTGGCAATGCCATGGTGTCTGGAAACGCACTGCTTGTGCGCCCGATCACGTCTGCGGCAGATGTGACGCTTACGCAGTGGATCAACCCTGTAGAAGTGGCAAAAACGCCGGTAGAAGTTACAGGCGTTCGCGTAAAAAAGACGTTCGCCAGTGACGGGCAGGAGCACACGTATTTTTTTGGTGCCGGCGGCTATGTCATTGAACTGAACGACGACAACCTGTGGCTGGGTATCGAAGGACCGGTCGGGTCAGTCACGGTCGCTGCTGAAGCAGTCGCGGAGACGGTGTACGAGCAGCTGAAAAACAAGCCGATCTATAAGTTCTCCGGCGATCTTCCGGCCGACCCGCGGCTTGATATTTTCGACAAGGTGATTGTCAAGGACATTAGCGGCCGGGAATACCCGTCGATCATTACGGATTACACGTTCGTGTTTTCCGGAAAAACGTCGATTGGCAACAACGTGGAGTCCAGCAGCAGCTACAACACATCCGATAGCGGTCCTTCCGGATCGTCGCCTTCCGGTGGCGGTGGTGGCACGATCGATGTGGACAGCGCGCTATCTGACACATCCACAAATCCGGTGCAGAACAAAATCGTGACCGCTGCGCTGAGCAGCAAAGCCGGGACGGCGGTAGCTACGCAGTCCTCGGCTGGTCTGATGTCCGCAGCGGATAAGACTAAGCTGGATGCGCTTGCGGAAGGTGGCGGCGTGACGTACATGTCCGCGGCCGAGATGCAAGCCATCTGGGACGCAAATTAAAAGGGGGTACTACAATATGGCAGACGATAACAAGGCGGTTGGGCCGCTGGCGACGGCTAAATTGGTCGCGCTGATCAAGGCCGAGACGGCAAAAAAGTACGACAAGACTGGTGGGAAAATCAACGGCAGTGCCGAGATCACCGGTGACGTGCACGCTGGTGGAGCCGTGCAGTCTGATCTTCTGCTGTCGGCGCCAAGTGTTACTGTGCACAACGGCGCAGGAGCGTCTGTCCACATTAACTGTTCTGGGGATAACGCTGCTGAAATTTCCAGCTTGGGTAGCGACGGAAAATCACACTATTCACGGTTCGCTGTCGGCACACCAGCCGGCGACAACGACGCTACCACAAAAGCGTATGTGGATGACCACGCTGCGGGGTACGAGGTCATTACCGTAACATCGACCGAAGTGTCCGATTTGGGCTATGACGCATCGGAAGGCGCGACTAAATACTCAGTGACCTTTGACGCGAGTTTCGATTCCATCCTTGCGAATCTTGCGGCAAACAAACCGATGAAATTCAATATTACAATTCCCGATGATACCGGAGGCTTTCCGATTTCGTTCAATTCTGGCTATTTTTCTTCTCTTGGTAACGCCATGTACGCGTTCACGGGAGCAATCGCAGGGGCGCCCATTGTGCTAAGCATTGGCGGGCTCGGCTCTGCGACCGTTTATCTCTATGCGGATTATCTTCCTGCCCCGAACCCGGACGGTTCCGATGACGGGAAAAGCCTTGCCGTGGACGGGGACAAATGGGCTATTAAAAAGGCTGCGATTGACGACGCGCTGTCTGACACGTCTACCAATCCAGTGCAGAACAAAGTCGTCAAAGCGGCGCTGGACAAAAAGGCCGGAAAGGACGTTGCTACGGCCGAAGCTGACGGCCTTATGTCCGCTGCGGACAAGGCGAAGCTGGACAGCATGGACAGCGTGTGCTACGACATCTATGCCAAAATAGGTGCCGCAGATACGCACGACAGCGTATACAAGTACGGATGCACGGTATCACACACGTTTGCCGAGATCGACGCGGCTGTTCACGCGGGCAAAACACCGCGTGTGCTGCTCGTGGATGACATCGACAACCCCAGCGATACGCGCATCATCTGCCCACTTTTAGAATATGACATGAGCCGGTCAGAGGGTGGTTATTACTTTGAGGCGCCGGGGCTGGTCGGCGTAAGCGGGTCAGGTAGGATTTATATTGACGAAAATGGCGCGATGTACACTTGCAGTGCTGGCGAATTGCCGGCAGTTGACGCAAATCAGGACGGCAAGTACCTGACGATTGATGGCGGCAGGTGGACATATAGGCGGCCGGATACTGCTACCGCGACCGCACCCGGCTTTATGTCTGCGGCAGATAAGGCCAAGCTGAACAGTGTTGAGGATGGTGCGAACAAGACGGTTGTTGACGCAGCACTTGACGCAGACAGTACGAACCCTGTCCAGAACAAGGCTGTCAAGACGGCACTGGATGGCAAGGCTGGGACAGCAGTGGCGACCACGTCCGCAAACGGCCTGATGTCTAAGGACGACAAAGACAAGCTTAACGGCGTGGAGGCGGGTGCAAACAAGACCACCGTGGACGCAGCGCTGGATGCAGCATCGGAAAACCCCGTGCAAAACAAGGCCGTCAAGGCGGCGCTGGACGGCAAGCTGTCAACACAGGGCGGCGAAATTTTGGGTCATTTGAGCGTTGGGCTTACAGTCAGCGCTGAGGGGTCTGTATCTACTGGCAGGACGAGCACGGACACAGGCATCCACTTTGAGAAAGCAGCTTCTGACGCTGGACGCATTTCGCACGGCTCGGACCCCATGACTGGTGTGTCGCCAATTGCCCGCCTGAAAGTGGCATCGCCGACCGAGGATGACGACGCGGCGACCAAGAAGTACGTCGATGACCGGGCGGTGCGATACGACGCGGCGCAGACGCTCACTGACGCACAGAAGGCACAGGCGAGGGAGAATGTTGACGCGGCGAGTGCGTTCACTCCAATCCTTACATCGCCGGTTATGATTCGCAAGGAGAGGGCCACAGACTCGGCCGGTGTGTATCTGAGCACGATTGACATCGGAGAAAAACACGCAGAAATCAGGCTGGAAGATGTAAACGAAAATGCGCCAGTAGCGATTGCAAATCTTCGCACCCCGACGGGCGCTGGCACGGACAACTATGCTGCGACAAAGGGATACGTGGACAGCAAGGTTGCAAGTGGTGGTGGCGGTGTGACCGTGGACACCGCCATGTCAGACACATCTACCAACCCCGTGCAGAACAAGGTAATCAAGCAGTACGTTGATGACAAGGTGGCTTCCGCAGGCAGCAACATCACCGTGGATGCAGCGCTGAATGCTACATCGACCAATCCGGTACAAAACAAGACCGTCAAGGCCGCGCTGGACAGCAAGCTGCCTACCTCCGGCGGAACGCTTACCGGTAACCTGACTGGCAAGTACATCACGGGCACGTGGCTGCAATCCACGGCGGCCGCGAATCTGGGAAAGACACCGGGCAAGATCGCCGTGCTGGACGACAGCGGCTGGGTGTACTACCGCACGCCCGCCGAACTGTTTGCCGATCTTGGGATTGCCAACGCAATTAAATCCTACGTTGACACTGCAATCGCAGTGGCAATCAACAGCGCGTACTAAGGGGACGTATCATGGCTACTACTGTATCTATGACTAATATCGTGGCAAATAACGGCAAGGGCTGGTTTCCGGCCCAGCGCGGAAACTGCGCGTGGCAGCTGTCGAGCATCACTCCGGGCGACGGTGCCGCGTCCAGCATCAAGATCATCCCTTCCGGCGCGGGCGAGGTGACACTGACGTCGGCGGCGCACGATCTGGTCGCGTCGCACAAATACTATGTCACATTTAAGATCCGATTTGAGGCTGCGGTCACGGGCACCTGCGACTGGTACTGGCCAATCGCGGAGCCTGCGGCGGCCGCGAATATTGCCGTCAACGCTGCTGCTGGCGCGTGGACGCGCTTGTCTGCGGTGTTTGACCGCACAAGTTTTAGCGATGGCAGCTATTATTGCCGGTTTGATTATAACAACAACGACGGTAATAACAGGACGTTTTGGTTCACGTCCTGCATGCTAATCGACCTGACTGCGGCGTTCGGCGCGGGGAAAGAACCTAGCAAAGACTGGATGGATACGCACGTTACGGAATTTTCCGATGCGCCGAGCGCGCACTATATCGACAATTTGGACGAGCTGTTTGCGGGTATCTCCAGCGCAATCCAAGCAAAAAGTGGCCAGCCGGGCAAAATCTTTGCGTGTGATTTTATAGACAAAATCCTCGCGCTGTGAAGGGAGGACGGCTATATGGTCAGCATAATTGAAGCATTTGCCACAAACAACAAATGCTATCAGATCGGCGCGCCGCTGTACCCGCAGGGCATCATGCTGCACAGCATCGGCTGCCCGCAGCCCAACGCGGCGGTCATGGCACACCGATATAACACGTATCAGCCGGACGGCCAGAGCGTGTGCGTGCACGGCTTTGTGCAGCGCGACGGCACGTACTACCACACGCTGCCGTACAACCTGCGTGCGTGGCACTGTGGCGGCGCGGCGAACGCAACGCACATCGGCATCGAAATGACGGAGCCTGCGTCCATCGTCTACACCGGCGGCGCGAGCTGGCGCGACCTTGACCCGGACGCGACCGAGGCGCACGTGCGCGGGACGTATGCCGCCGCCGTGGAGCTTTTTGCGCAGCTGTGCACGCAGTACGCGCTGGATCCGCTGGAGGACGGCGTGATCATCAGCCACGCCGAGGGCGCGGCAAGAGGCATCGCCAGCGCACATGCAGACCCCGCACACCTGTGGCGGGCGTTTGGGCTGACGATGGACGGCTTTCGGGCAGACGTCGCGGCAAAGATGGCCGCGGGAAATACAGACGAGGAGGACAACATGGTAAGATACGACAGCATTGACGACGTGCCCGGCTGGGCGCAGGACACAGTGCGCGCGCTGATGGACGCGGGCGCGCTGCAGGGTGACGATCAGGGACGGCTGGACCTGTCGCTGGATATGATCCGCGGCATGGTGATCAGCAAGCGGTACGCGGACGCGCGCAGCCCCAGATACGCCGCGATTGACGACGTGCCCGGTTGGGCGCGCGAGGAGACGCAGCGGCTCATCGACCGCGGCGCGCTGCAGGGCGACGGCAAGCACGCAATCAACGTCACGTATGACGCGCTGCAGGCGATGATCGTCTGTCAGCGGATGATTGACGCCGCTGGCGACGGGAAGTGAGGCGCGGATGTCGGAGGTTATCATTGCCGCGCTGGTCAGCGCAGCGGCCGCCATTGTGGTCGGCCTCATCAACAGCCGCGCGCAGCACAACAAGCTGATCGCGGAGCTGGACAAGCGCGACGAGCTGCAGGCGTATCGCATTGAGCAGCTCGAGCGCAAGGTGGACAAGCACAATCAGGTCATCGCGCGTACATATAAGCTGGAGGAGTGCACCGAGCTCCTCGGCGAGCGCATCAAGGTGGCCAATCACCGGATCGATGATCTGGAGCACAAAAATTAAGAGGAGGACATCATTATGGAACTTGGCATTGCATCTGTGGCGGCGATCACCGCCATCACTTACCTTGTGGGCATGGCCGTCAAGGCGACCGAGGCAGCAGATAAGTGGATCCCGATCATCTGCGGCGTGGCCGGCCTGATCCTCGGCGTCGCCGCGTGGGCGATGGGTGTGCCGGACTATCCGGCGCATGACTGGCTTAACGCTGCGGCTGTCGGCATCGTGTCCGGCTGGGCGGCGACGGGGCTTAACCAGTCGATCAAGCAGCTGACGGATAATAAATAATTGGGCAAAGCAGGGCCGCCGGAGCGTAA
>ERZ1673752.899-NODE-899-length-46546-cov-8.903035_pt1 | contig 46546 bp, 35 predicted proteins | sample MGYA00580195_ERZ1673752 | MGnify/ENA primary metagenome ERZ1673752 (study PRJEB41218, sample SAMN15661744) | gut metagenome | host: Homo sapiens | place: Canada: London | collected 2015-08-20/2019-03-30 | study: EMG produced TPA metagenomics assembly of...
GACGACGAAAACGATGTCAACCGAAATCAGTTTCAGCAAAAAAATAAGTCAACCGTTTTTTTCAGGGAACGACAACCCGCCGTGCGAAAATCAAAGCTTGGCTGACCGCAGAAACGGCATCAAAGTTGAGTTTGAAGATAAACAGCTGGCAGCCCTCCTCTAGGGGAAGAGGTGCAGAAAATATAAAAGGCTAGCGCACGATGCGTTTTTCATCGAAAAGTTAAACACGCTTATTCTGCATTTGAAGCAAAGTGAAAGCATGGAGGATGCGAACAATGCGAAACGCTATGCGATAGAAATTTTAAAGGGTAACCTTGCGGGATACTACTCAGCGAGAATAGTTTACAAACGGCAGGAGCGATTGATTTTCACAGTGGATGAGACACGGGCAGAAGTTATAGTGAAACTTATAGAGTTAAGCGTAGACCACTATGGGACGGGCAATTGAATGCGTAATTATAACCCCTATACACCCTGGAGAGCCCTTAGGCGATGAGCTAGAGTTTAGGGGAGTAAGTCTAGCGGAATTTTCCCGAATCACCGGCGTGCCTCTAGCAGAGGTAGAGAAATATGTGAACAAGGAAAAGGATTTTACGCCTTCCTTCGCGAAAGCGATAGAAAAAGTGCTACCTGAACTAGCCGCAGAATACTGGATGCGCTGGCAAAGTTCATTCAACGAGAGCCGCGCCCACTACGGGGTTCGCAAGGTGCGTCAGGATTTAGCGTACAGAGAGGTAGAGGTAATTGACCGCTACGTGAACACAGAGCGGGTGTTCAACCTGCTTGACGAGTATATCGAACACGATGGGCTGTGCGGCCGGCTGCCGGCATTCAACAAAGCAGCCCAGTACGTGGGTTTTGAGCGAGCGTGCGACATCGCGGGCATAGCAGATAGCGCGGCTATCTACGGCGTAAGTCAAAAAAGCAAGGTCAACATGCGCAACCTACGGGCGTGGATGTTTTGCGCCATGTACCTCGGCGCAAAGAGGGCAGAAGATGTGATTGTACAGTACTCACAAAAACAGGGGCAAGCGTTCTTCCATTGGCTCGCCGATCAATCCATCAATGGGCGCGGATTGTCCACCGATACGCTTGCGGCCGAGGCGGCGAAGCACGGCATTGCGTACCACGTTCTCCCGCATTTTCGCCTAGCCCCTGTTGATGCTTACTCCTTCTGGCAGAATAATCACCCTATAATCGTTGCGACCAACCGGCGAAAGAAGGAGAGGGAGCTTGCCATTGATATGCTGCAGCACGTGGGGCACATCCTATTGCATACCCCACGACCATGGGTGAGCGGCGATGTCACGTACGCCGAAGCGAACGCAATATCCATAAAAGAAGCAACCCTATTCGCGGAGCGTGCACTAGATTCGCACAGCACGCCGCACTCTGTACGAATTGACACCAAGCGGCGCATGCTCCGCAGCGCAATCGGTACGGTGCGAGAGGATGCCGCGGGATACCATGAGCATGGTCAAGGCGCAGAGCGAGAATGAGGATTATCGTTCCCTCAAACTCTCCGTGTATCTACCCCTTAATTGCAATACGCCAGCCCGAAAATTCTACCACCTCGCCCGCCCGTATCTTTGCCCGCTTGCGCTGTTCCACCTCCCCATTACGCCGCACCAACCCCTCCTCCACCGCCCGCTGCGCCTCGCCGCCAGACCCCACGGCACGCACCACCTTCAGCAATGCTATCAGCGGGATGAACTCCTCCCCCGCCAAGGAGTACTCTACCTCTTTCGCCATCCCTCTTTTCGATCTAAAAGAATGTTACTCCATAATCGCTCTAATCGCCGCTGCAGGATCCTTCGCCCCGAAAACGGCGCTCCCCGCGACCAACACATCAGCCCCCGCCTCCCAAAGCTTGCCCGCATTTTCCGCACCCACGCCGCCGTCGATCTCTATCAACGTTTCGTGCTCCTCGGCACGCACCATCTCTACCAGCCGTGCTAATTTTCCCCACGAGGTCTCTATAAACCGCTGCCCGCCAAAGCCCGGGTTAACGCTCATGAGCAGCACGAGATCTGCGTAGGGCAAAATGTCACGCAGTAGTTCCGGCGGCGTGTGCGGGTTAATGGCCACCCCAGCCTTTACCCCTAACTCTCGAATCGCCTGGAGCGTGCGGTGCAGATGGGTGCAAGCCTCATAGTGCACCGTAATCACATTCGCCCCCGCCTTGGCGAAGCGCGAAAGGTAGCGGTCAGGATCCACAATCATCAAATGCGCATCGAGGGGCTTATCCGTACACCTGCGCACCGCCTCCACCACGGCAAAACCGTACGATATATTCGGCACAAAAACCCCGTCCATAATGTCGAGGTGCACCCACTGCGCCGCGCTGCTATCCACCATGCGCACCGCCTCCCCTAGCCGCGTAAAATCCGCTGAGAGTATCGACGGCGCCAATATTTTTTCTGATTTCATATCTTCGACATCATTTAACCGCTACGCGTACCATGCTTTCCGCCAGCACGCAGCGCGAAGGTATGAAATCCCTTTGCGCTATGAAAGCCCGCGAGGCAATCAACCCAATCTACTCGCCACGCTCCTCCAGCAACCTACGCACCACGCGGCTCGCGGCGTCCTTTGACTCTTGCAGTCCAAACCCTCTCCCCACCGAGAACTGGACTAGTTTGATAACCACCTGGTAAACATCCACTTCGCCCTGCAGTAATCCTATTGCCTTCTTTTCCAGCAGAGCATCAATATCCACCCCGCCGCACTCCTCCTCGGCACGCGCAATGGCATCACCAATCACCGCTTCATCAATTCGCTTCCCACGCAGCATAGCCGCTATCTTATTCGCCCCCCACTTAGAGAGTCGCATTTTTTCCTTGGCGTACGCCTCGGCGTAGCGCGTATCGTCAACAAAATGCTGCTCCACTAGATCTTCTACCAAGTCCGGAATACGCTCCGCTGGTACCCCTTTCCGTGCGTACCATGTGTGCATATCGTAGACACACTTCTCCTGACGACTGCAAAGCCGCATCGCTTTCGCATGGATCTTCTCTATCTCCTCTTTTCCAACCGGTTGCTCTTCCATCAGTAGCTCTCCAATATCCGTTTAAACTCCGCTACAAACCCATTTTCCTCCGCCACTGCCGCCAGCAAGAACCGGGGTTTTTCAGCGAAATCATTCAGAACCTCTACCGCTCCGTAACCCTCCCGTTTTGCAAGTTCAAAGAGTTGTACATTGTAATCACTATCAATCTCAAATGCCATCATTCCCCCTTCACGCAGGGAACTTTTTGCGCGCTGCAATATCGCCCTATAGAATAGCAGAGGGTCGTCATCAGGCACGTAAAGTGCCCCTCGCGGCTCGTAGCGCGTTACGTTGGGGGCGAGTTGCTCCTCACGGGAGGCGGGTATGTATGGAGGATTACTCACCACCAAATTCCACGCCCCCTCGGGCCAGCGAACCATGGGTGACAGCACATCCATTTCGTTAAAATTGACCTCTACCCCATGCCGCGCAGCGTTTTCCCGCGCCACGGCCAGGGCCTCTGCGCTTACGTCTATCGCCTCCACCCGGGCGTAGGGCAATCCTTTCGCCAGGGCTATCGCAATCGCACCGCTCCCAGCACCGATGTCGAGTACATGGGGCGCACGCTGCGCATAGAGCCTGCATAGGACCAGCGTAAGCAGCTCCGTCTCAGGGCGGGGAATCAGCACGGCGGGCGTGACGCGGAGCGTAAGGTCGCAAAACCCGGTCTCACCCACCACGTACTGCACCGGCTCGTGGGCTAACAGTCGTGCTAAATCCTCGCCAATTCCTTGCAGTTTAGCCCCATCGAGGGGCGTTTCACCATCCAAAAGAAAGCGATAGAAAGGGGTGTTGAAACGCGCCTCCACCAGCCTCCGAGCCATTGCTTGCGCTTCGCCCTCAGGGTAGATAGTCCGCAACGCCCCTTGGAGGTCGCCAAGCAGCGCACGGGGGGTGCGCGATGTGAGCTCTATGCGTTCGTGTTGGCTATCAGTCTGTTCCATGCGTTTACACCCGCACCGAATTTGTAGGAATGGCCTAGGTGTAGTAAATTTGTCGCGAAGGTAACGTTTATACTACAGCTTTTGTATGGCGCAGTGGAGCGAATTTGACCGGCTGATGATGGCGCACGCCATTGAGATAGCCCGCAGCGGGCGGGGCTACACCCTCTCCAACCCGCGGGTGGGGGCTGTAATCACCGTTAATGGGCAAATCGTGGCCGAGGGATACCACCAACGCTACGGCGGGCCGCACGCAGAGCGAAACGCCATCGCGGAAGCAAACCGTAAGGGGATTGATCTGCGCAACGCTACCCTGTACGTAACGCTTGAACCATGCTGCCACCAAGGGAAAACGGGGCCCTGCACGGAGGCGGTTATCGAAGCGGGCATACAACGGGTGGTTATCGGCTCGCTCGACCCCAATCCAAAAGTGAATGGGCATGGAGTAGAACGTTTACAACGCAATGGCATTGCAGTAGAGGTGGGGCTGCTGCAATCGGAATGCCAAGCTCTCAACCCCGCCTTCATCACCTACCACACGCTGCATCGCCCCTACGTGCTCCTTAAATGGGCGCAATCGGTTGATGGGTTCATTGACATCAAACGCTCTCCCGAACCCCCCGCCCCATGGTTTACGGGTAATCATGGACGAATGCTGGTGCACCGTTGGCGTTCCGAGCATATGGCCATCCTCGTGGGGGCAAACACCGTGCTGCGCGACAACCCGCGACTCAACGTGCGGGCGTGGGTAGGACCGCAACCGCTACGGGTAATCGTGGATAGAGACCTCTCACTCCCCCGCTCCGCACACATTTTTGACGGCTCCCAGCCTACGCTCCTCCTTACGAACAGCAGCCTCGTTGATACCCCAGCATGGAGGGAGCGACAAGCCGTAAGCCAGCTTGAGATTGCCCCAATTGATAGGAGTGGATCTCTGCCGGAAAATGTTCTAGCCGAACTCTATAGCCGGGGCGTGAATTCGCTGCTGGTGGAGGGTGGTGCCAAGACCTTGGATCAGTTCATTGCCTCTAACCTGTGGGACGAGGCGCGGATATTCATCGCCCCTATCTGCGTTGGCGATGGCATCAAGGCACCACAACTCCCAAAAGGAGTCTCCCGCCCCAGCCTAGTGGGCGCATCAACCCTCCTGCAAATAGACAATCCCCACGCTTCGGCGTTAGAATGTACAAACCATGCGTAGAACGACCATCGTCACCGCATCCCTCGCCGTTGTCCTACTGCTCCTCGTAGCGGTTGACCTCCTGGTGGGATCCGCCACCCTATCGCTATCACAGGTTTGGAGTGCCCTAGTTGGATCCCCCGATTCGGAGCTAAGCACTATTATTGTGCGCGGCTTCAGGGTACCCAAAACCATCACCGCTATTCTCACGGGCATCGCCCTCTCCGTGAGCGGACTGCTCATGCAAACCACCTTTAAGAATCCCCTCGCGGGGCCGTACGTGCTGGGCATTAGCAGCGGCGCAAGCCTCGGCGCGGCCATTTCGCTCCTAGCTGGCGGCATCGTGGTGGCCAGTACCCCCATCTCCCTCGCCGCGGCAGCATGGCTAGGCGCCATGGCCATGCTGATTATTATCCTCGCAGCCTCAATGCGTTTACGCAGCAATGGTTCTCTCCTCATTCTAGGTGTGATGCTCGGCGCGGCGGCATCCTCCGGCGTGAGCATCCTGCAATACGTAAGCGACGAGCATACGCTTAAAAACTTCATTATCTGGAGCATGGGCAGCATGGCGAACGTTACCGGCGAAAGCCTCGCCATCCTAGCCGGCGGCGTGGCTGGCGGCACGCTGCTCGCCTTCCTCTGCGTGCGCCCGCTCAACGTGCTACTCCTCGGGCAGGAGCAAGCCGCCGTCCTGGGGGTGTCCATGCGGCAGGCCCGCACCCTAATCTTTCTCTCCACGAGCCTTCTCGCGGGTTTCTCTACAGCCTTCTGCGGCCCGATTGGGTTCATCGGCATCGCGGTGCCCCACGTGGCCCGATTCCTCTACCGCACCTCCCGCCACGGCATGCTCCTCGTTGGGTGTCTCCTCATCGGCCCTATCAGCCTGGTTCTAGCCGATATCGTTTCGCAACTCCCTGGGCTCCCCATGGCGCTGCCCATCAACGCCGTCACCTCACTGCTAGGTCTGCCCATCGTTATCTATATCCTTATTCGTGGTAACCGCTAAATCCTTTCAAATCCCCATGGCCTCTTCTCCTTCCAATGCCTCGCCCCGCGTCCCTATTCTCCAGCTCAATAGCCTCGTCCTGGGCTATACAACCCCAATCCTCTCCACCGGCGCCCCCTCTATAAAAGCATACAATGGGCAAACCATCGCGCTCCTCGGTAGAAATGGTTGCGGTAAAACCACCCTCCTACGCGCCATCGCAGGGCTTTTGCCCCCCCTAGAGGGGTGCGTTATAGCCCAAGATGCCCCCATCGCCTCGCTCCCGCATCGGGACAAAGCCCGACTCGTGGCCTTTGCCCCTACCCGTCACACCCCCGATGGGAACGTAAGGGTGAAGGAGCTCGTCATGCTGGCTCGGTTTCCCCATCAAGGGTGGTTTAAAACCACCAGTCCACACGACTACGCTGCCGTGGAGACGGCGATGCGCCTCACCCAAACTACCCCCTTTGCCGATCGTCGCATCGGCACGCTCAGCGATGGCGAACGGCAGCGGGTATGGCTCGCCATGGCCCTCGCGCAGGAGACCCCCATCCTGCTTCTCGATGAACCCTCAGCCTTTCTCGATTTTCCATCCAAGGGGAATCTAGTGGTTTTCCTACGCCATCTCGCCCGCACCACCCACCGCCTCATCATCTACTCCACCCACGACCTCCAGTCGGCCCTGTGGTGCAGCGACCGGCTATGGATTGCGCACAACGCTACGCTCTACGACACCCTTCCCGAAGAGGCGGCGAGAAGCGGCATCCTCAACGCGGTATTCGGCACGGAGAGCAGCACCTTTGACCCCGAGAGCTTTACCTTCACGCTTCGCACCAAAAACGCAAGCAATCGCCCCCGATTCCGCATCGTTAGCCCACCCGAAGACCCCGATTTTTTATACGCACGCAGGGTACTGCTGCGCCTGGGGTGGCAGGAAGCAATTAGTGATGCTCCCAGCGTAATCACCATCACCAAGGCGCAAGATGGCGAAACCTGGCGCCTCCCCGATGGGGAGCAGGCTGATTCTTTAGAAAGCCTCTCCGCGTGGGCGGAAAGGTATGGGGGGGGGTAGGGAAAAAGTATGGGACCAAAATATTGTAGAATGTAATGCTCTACAGCAACTGCATCGCTATCCATGCGCACGCCTCAGCATCGGCAAGCGCATGGTGATGGTTTTTCAGTTGGTAGCCGCAACACTGGGCCACCGTGTGAAGCTGGTGGTTTTCCAAATCGGGCAATTTCCGACGCGCCGCCGCAAGGGTACAAAGAAAAGGATACTCAGGGTAGACCAAATCGTACTCAGCAAAAACTGCCCTTAGGCAGCTCTCATCGAAAGGGCGATTGTGCGCCACCAAGGGAAGCCCTGCAATACGCCCCTCAATGGAATCCCAAACATCGGGGAACAGGGGTTGCCCATCGGTATCGCGGCGGGTTAGCCCGTGAACCTCCGTGGTCCAGTAAGAGTAGTAGTTCGGCGTGGGCTGGATAAGGCTATAAAATTCGTCCACGATGTCACCACCTCGCACCACCACTACGCCCACGCTGCACACACTGGAACGTCTCCCATTGGCCGTTTCAAAATCTATTGCCGCAAAATCACGCATAGCCTATCTCCTTTCAACAGGGAATGAAGAAGAACGAAACCGAGGCAAAGGTATATAAAATTTACCAAGAATATTTACTACATTTGCGCAGAGAAAGTAATAATAGAGAGAAACAGCGATGGATCAACAGCAGGTATTTGACTTTATACACGACTTTAACGCCACATGGGTAGGGCCTATACTCTCCATAATTCTGCTATTTACCGGGTTATACTACACCATTCGCTTACGCTTCGTGCAACGTTATTTTTTTCTCGCTTTGCGCCGACTAGTGGGCAGCGGCCGAAAAGGGAAAGCATCAAGGAGCGAAGGAATTACCCCATTCCAGGCTCTCTCAGCGGCGGTGGCATCGCAGGTAGGTACCGGGAACATCGTGGGCGTTGCCACGGCGCTCGTAGCTGGAGGCCCCGGTGCGCTCTTCTGGATGTGGGTCAGTTCAATACTAGGAATGGCTACCAATTTTTCCGAGGCAGTGCTAGGCCAACTCTACCGCACGAAGCGAGATAACCATGCTGTGGGCGGTCCAGCCTTCTATATACGTAATGGATTGAATTCCAAATTCCTAGCTATCGTTTTTGCCATATTTGGTATCCTTTCGCTAGGGCTAATGGGGGTCATGGTGCAGTCGAATTCCATCGTGGACTCGGTGGCCAGTTTTTTCCCTACAGGGGTTAATAAACTATACATCGGCATCCCGCTTGCCCTGCTCATATTCTCCGTTTTGGCGGGAGGCGTTACCCGCATCGTGGCGTTTGCTGAGCGGGTGGTGCCCTTTATGGCCACTCTCTTCGTGGTGGGGGCGCTAGTGTTTATAGGTATGCATATAGATGGCGTGCCCGGAGTGTTCCGTGACATTTTTAAGTATGCATTCACCCCATACGCGGCTGGAGGGGGCGCCATGGGAATCGTCGTGATGCAAAGCATCCGGTACGGCATAAGCCGAGGGCTGTTTAGCAATGAGGCTGGCCTTGGGTCTACGCCCCATGCGCATGCCATCGCGCAGGTGAAGCACCCCTACGACCAGGGCCTTGTGGCGTTGCTCGGCGTGGGGACCACTTTCATCATTTGTACCCTTTCGGGGCTGGTTATACTCCTTTCCGGCGTGATTCAAACCCACCCAGATGCGCAGGGAGTCGCGATAGCCCAAACGGCGTTCCGCGGTGCCTTTGGCGCAGGCGGGAAGTATTTCATCGGCCTTGCGCTATTCTTCTTCGCGTTTACCACGTCAGTGGGATGGTATTTCTTTGCTGCGCAGAACATGCGTTACCTCTGTGGCAATCGGCTTATATGGCCGTTGCGGGTGGCGGTGGCGCTGGTGGTGGTGCTATCTTCCGTGGTGCAGGTGGACCTAGTGTGGGAGATGGCCGATACGTTCAACTTTTTTCTTGTGATTCCCAATGTCATCGCGCTGCTCTTGCTGAGCCCTCAGGTGGTGCGCGAGGCGAATCGCTTGCACAAGGAGGTGCGCGACGGCCAAAACGTTGCCCCCGATGCGGGAGAGGACGCATAGGGCGGGGTGACTCCTAGAGGCTCAACACCCTACGAGAATCGTGTGGGCGGATACGATGTTTTATCAATGTCCGGGAACCTTTCGGAAGGGATATCGGAACGCTGGTCGGCGCGGGAAATGTTCTCTAACGTGCGGCCATTTTGGCTGGCGAGGATAACTGTAGATTGCCCGAACGCTTTACAGATGTCATCGAGAGCCGAGTTGAGACGCTCCGATTTCTCACGATTATGGGTGTCGAAGATGTTAACGGGGGTAGGCGTGTAGGAGAGCTGGGAGAGGCCAACGCCCACCTTTTTGTATAGGCACTCCGACCGTATATTTTCCTTTAGGAGCTGGGTGGCGCAAGAGGTGATTTGAATAATGTCATCGGTGGGGGACAGGAGCTGCACCTCGAAGAGCCCCTGCTGCTGCGGGAGGGTGGTCTTAAAGCGATTGGTAGCGAGCTGGAGGGAGACCTTGGCGCATTTCCCATTCGCATTGCGCAGTTTACGGTGGCAATGGGCGGCAAAGGTGACCACAAGCTCCCGCAGCTGCGAGAAGTCGTTAATTTCTGAGGGAAGGGAACGCGATGAGAAAATGGACTGCGGCGGCTGACGCTTCTCAATGGCGTGGCAACAAACACCCTTGAGTTCAAGGTAGGTAGCAAGCCCGGTCTTAGAGAAGACTTGCGACACCACGTGCTGGTCCAACGCCACAAAGTCGGAGGCGTATTGGCACCCCATGGAGCTGAGCTTCTTTTGGAACTGCCTTCCAATGCCCCACACCTCTCCTATGGGGAGCAGCGCGAGAGCTTTCTGCCGCTTTACGTCGTTGTCGATCATCGCGACACCTTGGTATCCACTAATATGCTTCGCGAAGTGCGATGCAGCCTTGGCAAGGGTTTTGGTGTCGGCAATGCCAATACTCACCGGAAGGTGGAACGTATCCCAAATGGCACCGCGCAGCATGCGCATGAAGTCGACGGGCTGCGCCACGCCGGTCAATGAAACAAAACACTCGTCGATGGAGTAGACCTCCTGCTCCTTGGTGTTTTCTGCGATGAAATGCATGAGCTGTCGGGAAAGTTCGCCGTAGAGTTGGTGGTTGCCAGAACGCACGATGATCCCCTCCGATGCCACAAGATTTTTAATCTTGAAGAAGGGAATGCCCATGGGAACGCCCATGCGCTTCACCTCGTTGCTCCGAGCAACAACGCACCCATCGTTGTTGGATAGTACTACGACTGGTTTGCCATCAAGCGTGGGGTCAACGACCCGCTCGCAGCTCACGAAGAAATTATCGCAATCGATAAGTCCAAACATCTCTACTCCCTCCGGGGGCAAAGATAGCAGAAAAAACGGTTAAAACCGAATAGGGGTAAAGAACAGCTTTTGCTGTGAGACCTACGTCTCTTTAGATTGATAAAACCGATGATACACGTCAAACCTGCGAGAGAAGGATAAACAACTTTCAATAGATAATACCCTACGAACAAGCATTATAGTAAGTTTAAACTCTCATTACTACACCTCTGTTTTTATACGTAATGCGCTTACCTCGATGCAGGTTCTAGATAATCCAATGGCAGGTTAACCAATAGTAAAGGGAAAGATGAGGTACGTACGAATTTTCGTTTTGATGGTGCTAGCGACCGTTATGGTGGCAGCGGCCGCTAGCTAAACTAGCACTCTAAATGTAACGTTGTACGCCTCCATTTACTCCGCTATAAACTTTCCCGATGCCACCTCTCCCCTTCTATTTTCTACAAGTACAATGTACATGCCCCTCGGTAGATACTCTATTGCCAATGCTATTTCCCCACCCTCCGCAACTACCCCTTCCAATACGCGAACTCCCATGAGCGTTTGGATTTCATATCTAACCAAGCCTTTGAAAGGTGTTGATATCTCAAGCATACTTTTAGCAGGGTTTGGCCAAAGTTTTAGAGTTTGAAGAACGGTAGACTCTGCGCTGTTAATAGGCGGCGGGGTAGGCAATACTGCACATTGCAATTGTATGTTTACTTCCGTGTTTGTCACCACGGTGACGCTACGGCGCATCTCCATGTACCCATCTGCCGAGGCTATAACTGAAAATGTTCCTTCGGGTACGCTTACTATAAACTCACCCGCTTCGTTTGTAGTGAAAATACGCCCATCTACCGATATGGTAGCATTGCGCAAAGGCCCACTCTCACCCTGCACCCGAAGTTTTAGCTTGTAATGCGCTTTTATAAAACACGCACGTCTTATGCGAACACCCGATGGGGATTCCTCTTTTATTTTCTTTCTCTCTCGTCCTCCATCATCTGCCCAAAAGGCAAACCAATACCCCTCGTTTTCGTGCGCTACTACGTCCTTCGCCTCGCCCCCCTCTTCTACAATCTGATATCGGGCTGGAGTGCCTCCTATTGTGAAGTAACCGCCATCTTGGGGATCCGCTACATAGCGTATTATCCCATCACTTAGCCTCACGCATTGCGCCTCCGCATAGGTATCCTGGATGGGGAGGCTAGACGGTAGTACCTTGCTAAAGTTCCCATCTCCCCATTGCAGGAATTGGAATCCTGCGGCGGGCCGAGCTTCGATGGGTTTCGTCTCTGTACCAAGCGATACGCCTTGCGATTCAACCATCGTGTTTTCATCCCAAAAGGTTGCACTCCCTTTCGGAGTGGACGTGTAGCTTACGGTTACCATTCTAGATGGATCTGCCAACACGCAAACATTATCTATCGCAGCGAATCCCTTCGTACCAACGCTAGCCACCCACCTGAACCGTATCGTTTTCCCATCGCTTATTTCATCTTTCTTAACGTGCGATGTGTAATCTTTCGGCATCGCGATTGGGGTAAATGGCAGATCTTTCCATCCTCTTCCATCCACTTCATACTGCAATTGAAGTTGTGCCATACTCCCAACCATCATGGCTCTCATTTTCAGAGTCAAATCTCCATTTATTCCAGTTAACCGGTAGACCGGAGAGTATACGCACGATGTACCTTCCTTTGCTAATGCAACAAACCGTCCCGTCATGGAATATTCTACTCCATCGAATACTATTTTCTCGTAAACATCCCATAGAGGCTCTTTTACATCACCACGCAGGGTACGGTAAGCTGACCTTTGCGTGAGACTATCAAAAGTGTAGCAATCAGGGAGTTCTCGAATTTCTTCAAACTCAGCCTCTACAGATAATGCCCGTTCAACGCCCCTTTCTACGCGCTCCGCCGCCTCCAATCCATCAGACCATCCTGCAAAGTATACCCCCTTCCCAAGAGGTACTGCCGTCACAGCTGCGCCAGATTCGCCGTGATTCACCCGCTGCGCAATATTGCCATCTATGTACCCACCGCCCGTTGCGCTATACGTTACGGCATATGATGGAATTGAAAATTGAGCTTCTACACGCTTTGACTCTTTTACATTGAAATCACACCTCGGATTCTCTTTTACACCATCGTTCCACCCCACGAAATAGTATGGGCTTTGCGCTACAGCTAGCATGCTCTCCCCATTCCCCCCTATACCTATTGTCTGCTTCTTTTTACCTATCACTTTGCCTCCTATACCTGCTGTGTAAGCAAGCGTAACTACATCCTGTGAAAGACTAACCGTTTTGACAATTGCTCCTCCTTGAGTTAAATCAACAGTATCCACCACTCCCGAATACCCTGTTTTTTGCAGCCTCATAGGGTAAAGTTCGCCCCCTCGCAGTATAGCAACGGCTCGTCCCTGCGCATCAGTTTCATACGTTTTGCCATTGCATACCATCACCACTCCGGCCAAGGGCTCTTGACTGTCTCCATCTTTCACCTCGACTGTAATCGGCCATAAATCGCCCTGAACTACCGAGAATCTACCCACTTCGGGCTTCACTTCGTAGCATGCCGTCATGTAGCTACTCCTTGGATTTATAGTGTATTCACCTTTTGGAAGTACACTATTTAATTCATGCTTTCTTCCTTCGCTATCCACAATTTCGTAAGCCTCCCATTCTGTAGGCGATGCCAACTTGCGCCCGCTGTCCCCATTCTTGAGACCGATATAATCAAAGTCTAAATGTACTGGACTCCCGAATGGTACGCTCTTCGTGACGTTTATAGCACGTATCTCTGCTCTTTTAACTTCAACGACAATCCGTACCGGCTTCGCTGCACCGTACTGGTAGTTCCCCTTTTGCAGACATGTTATGCTGGCATTCCCCGGGGCAATTATGTACAGCTTTCCATCTGCAACCGTGACCACTTCAGGAGCATCAACCACGTACTCCACGGGTAGCCCGCTAGAGCTTGTCCCATTTAGTGTAATTGGAGAATCGCCGTACGTAAAGCTTGACGGCGCAGTGAACGCTATAGCCTGCGCATAACATAGCTTGACGTAGTACACCCTCTCTGCCCCATTGGCAGCACGTACGATAAGCGTAGCACCGTGCTCCATGTCAAGCTTTGTGTCGCTTTGCACCTCCTTCCCTCTGTAAATTAGCGTTGCGCCCATGGACACTTCGTATTCAAACGACACAGCCTGCGGAACCTCAATTCTACCCTCGTTAGCCCTAATAGGTATCTCTACCGTTTGCCCAATAGGAACGTTTACTATTAAATCAGATTTAAGGCCATTGTTACCGTTTTGCGGAATCCTTAGCGATAGCAGTTCGCATGCAGATGAAGCATCCTCTTTGAATGTCAAGGTGATTTCCTCGCGCATGGTGCGCCCAAAGGGCGAGGCCTCTACTCTGACCTGCAATGCGTTCGTAAAGTCATATACTCCTGGCGTGAGGGTGGGTGGTGTGGTGCTAACAATGCTTTTGGGCCACGCTGCGAAAAGCTTACCACCCACGCTGTGCTTTGACGTTCCCTTTTTAAATAGCACTTCGTATGCGCTGTCGCTTATCTTCTTTGCGCCCACCTGTCCATCAAACGAAAATCCAGCCAGCAAGCTTCTTGGCCTTACCCATATTCCATCGCTACTGCTTACCCTTGACTTTTCTGCATGTATGGTTGCGTAATCACTTCCTGAAACCGACATGTAATTGCCTACACCCTCATTGAACGTGTATTCTACGATGCATTTTTCGGGAAGCGTTCCATCCGGCTTTCGCACGTACCTAAAAGAAGACTCTTTCGCTTCGCTGCTCGTTATCGCCTTTGCCCACGCACGGTAGAGCTTCACGTAACCGTTAAATTGTGAAAAGAGCTTCAGATTGCCATATAGAGGCCCATCCTCGCCTTCCACGTGCAGAGTTTGCTCCTCCCCATCAATGTACACTCGCACCGAGGAACGGCCCTGGAATTGCCACACCGAGCTCTCGCACTCTTCTAGCACGATACTCACATGATGCCACCGTCCTGGCGACAGGGTGTTTTCCGCCGTCCAAACCAGCTTGCGCTGCCCAATGAGTATGGCTAGCGCATTATCGGGGATACCGCCCTGCATGTTGAGCGTTGTGTAAACGTTTAGTCCCTGCGATGTGAGGATATTCTGAAATGCTGAATGATTTTGTTTAAAGCAGAACTCTAAGGTTACATCAGAGGCTATACGTTCACTTCCATCAGTGTCAATGGTGGTGATTCCCCTCGTGCCAGGCTCTATCCACTCCTCCCGATTGCTTTGCATCTTCAATGCGTAGAAACCATTCGGTTCGGGTTTAAGACAGACAATTTGCACCCCTACTCTATTATTTGACTCGTTGACTTGAGCGGGTTGCTCTGTTATTATTACTTCAATCTCATGCAAACCTACTTCTGATAGATCTATTCTATTTTGCAACGTAAACACCCCAACACCGCCATAGGGTCTTAATGGGGTGCTTGCGCAATCAATAGTTTCGTGGCGTTCCTGACCACCTGCCTTTAGCACCACGGAGAAGCTGCCCTTAAATGGCTCGTTCGATTGATTGGCTACAGTAATCTGTACCGGTTGTTCTGACGATAGCCCCTCTCCTGATCGTCCCGCATCGACGGATACGAGTTGCAGGTCATCTTTTGATGGAAATTTTCCCTGAACGAGCGTCAACTGAATATCTTGCAGATCAAAGACCGCATCGGTCACGCCTGCCGCGCATGGCGATAGTGACGTACCCTCATGGGCAAGGACGATGCGCATTCGTTTTGACCCGCTAGTGTGCCCATTCGGCTGCAGCCGAAGGGAAACCTCTTTGGTGCGTGCATTGAACTTTTGCGCAATTAGCTCCGAATCATCAAATACCCGGTCTTCGTTCCAGTCGACCCACGCCGCAAGAATCCCCCCACTCTGGGACTCTTGGGACAGCTTTATCGTGACTGTTGCGCTCTCCTCTTCAGTGTATAGCGTTAGCGGTGGGTTTAGGGTATACCGAATATGTTGGGCAGGCGCGGCGAGCTTGTATTCCTTCTCGCGGAAAGTAACGGTAGCGAGTGATAGTTTACTACCTTCTATCGGCGGGGTAGGAATGCAGTAGCAGTCGTATATTGCCAGTGTGGATTGCACATTATCAGTTTCCTCGCTATCATTCCCTGCCACAGTGACCACAATGGGCATCGGTTGCGCCCAATCTAGAATGAAGGGCTGCTTGAGAGTTACTTCATTGATGCCAGGCTGTAGAGGAGGCAGGGTCTCGGAAAATATCTCTTCATGCCCTATGCAGACAGCAGCGCGACAATCGTTCTGCGCTTCATTCCACCTGTTCTGAATGGTTAGCTTCACTGGGATCTCTCCCCGTGGCGTATCGCCTACATGCTGCGCGTAGGCACTTAGAAGCGATATCGGATTCCTTGCCGGAACTGCTTCTATCTCTGCCATCCATCCTTCCCCTAACGACTCCACAGGCGACCCGAACTGAAAGCATATGCTGCCATCGCGCGCCTCGGAAATAAATCGCATCGGTCCATCATGCTGCCCTGTTAGCATCGCACGGGGGCGCATTCGCTCCAGCTCCATGCGCTCATTAGGGGTGCTGGTAAACACGAGCAAGTAGGCCTTTTCTTCCGCTAAATCTACCTTTCTGAAGGTGGCAAGAAGGCGCTGCGTTGTGTCTCTCGGCTTAAAGCGTACAGAGGCTAGCTGCCCGACTGTATAGTTTAGGTTGGCACCTCCATTGTCGGTGAATACTATCTTATCAGTTACCTCTACCGTTTGCCTTGGGTCATAGTGGAATGGATCGTAGCCACCGGGGCGTTCAAATGAGTACGAAGTAGGCATGGGTACCACGTTCCCCATACTGTTTATCGTATACTCTGCATATCCATTTACTTCTCGTTGCAGCGTGTCTATTTCACATGCAAAGGAGAATTTTAGAAGACTCCCTAATTCGTTACCCGTTGATACGTCTAGCGGAATATCCACCTCTTTTGATTCGTATGGAAATAGTCTGTCAATCTGACTCCCACCTACCCACTTCCCATCTCTATAAGCTTTCACGGCGAGATTGGATAGTTCTATTGCGCTTTTATTCTTGAGTTCCAACGTGAATGTGCCGTCATGTAGATTGGGCCCATCGTAGGGGACTCTAAGCATAGTGAGGGCTACACTTGGATTGGGTTCGCTGCGGGTAAACGTTATTGCGGATAGGGCGAGCATGTCTCTCCCCTCATCTGTAATCGTTTTGGATGTACCGCTCCCAACGAATTCAATGCTTACTGAGTGAATAGCACCGCAGGGAATGGCGTAGACCCATTCACGATCATGCTGCGAGGCAATATGTACCTCGCGTCCTGCTACGTCTTTCGCTACCTCTCCATCTACACTCACGCGCATCTGAGCGGTGTTAGGACGCTCGTTTAACCGCGAGAGGAGTACTCCGCGAATGTGCATGTATATAGTTTCAGTACTCGGTAGAGCCGTTAGGTTTAGGCTACACAGCGATAGGGCCACATAATTATCTGCATTGCGCGGAAGGTCAAAGTAGTTATGTTCGTTGAAGGTGGAAGCCCTATTGATTGCGAAGAAAGTTAGGGAGTTAGATCCCGCCGCTACCCCTTCGGCGGAGCTATACACCATCGCTTCCTGTATGTTCTTACCCTGGCTCTCTATCGTGAAGTGGGGGGATGGGTATCCTATAAAGGTCTCCCTATAAGGAAAATCGTCTAATTTTAATGTGAGGGGCATTGAGGTATTTGCAGCTGCTGCCACGCTTTGTCTTCCCGCCTTTTGCCCGGTATTATCTAGCCTGACACCTACGCTGAAATAGGGAGTTCTCAATCCTTTAATTGTACTATAATCTACCTCTAATCGGTTCTCATCACCATGTTCGGTATGTCCTACTGGTCGAAATCCATCGTTAGGAGACCCCGAATAAACCTCGTAACCATTTACAGCAGCGTCAAGTTTATCCCACTCTATGCTCCAGGCATCCTCAGTGCACCGAGTGAGGTTTATCTTTACATTCTCAACTCGTGGCGCTATGATGAAGTGTCCATCCATCATCACGACATCTTGCCCTCTACCTACAAGTCGCAGGGTTGCCTCGCTCGTTATAGGCGCATTGGCTGGTATTGGAAATTCAAGCATCTCGCCAGTTGCTCGGCCTATCGCAGTGTAGCTCTTACCTCCATTGTAGGATAATTCTAGCGTGTATTCCTTAGGCGGGTTGTCCACCTGTAGCTGCACCATTGAGCCGGGTTCTACGATTTGTCCATCGGATGGGATTACAATTTGAGGAGTGTCTATAACATACTCCCATGTGAGCGCAAATTCCTGCGCCCCGCTAACGACACGGTAACCTTCTACTGACACCTCTATCTCACTGGTCCCCGTGAGCTCTACGCTTGATAGCGTAACCTGCTCAATGTTATTGATTTTGTCCTTCCCACGTTTGGCTACCTGCTCTACTTCATTTTTCTTTGCGCTACATACCCACGGAAGGTACTCTTTTCCGCCCACCATCACGCATAAGTCCAAATCATTCACAAGGGCAGCGTCACCGTATGCGTGCGCCTTAACGGCCACAGGATCGTTCCACGTAACCAGCACTCGCACACCGATGCACCCTTTGGGTAGCGCAATCCTACTTGTAATCGTTTCTCCATTCTTAACCCTGCCGAGGCTAATCCTTTCTTCCTCTATGGCTTTCACCGCACGCTCCGCGTTGACTATGCCAAATCCGTACTGAAAATCCGGATGTGCTCGTCCAGCATCGGTGGCGGTGTTGGCTATTATGGCTTTCACCGCATCGTTACGTAGCCGCTCGTTGGGGTGCAGCTGCGTATACCGTTCGTGCAGTTGCGCCACCACCCCTGATACTACGGGGCAGGCCATGCTTGTCCCGCCCATAGTGCCATAGCCGTTACCCGGCAACGTGCTATATACGCTATTGCCCGCCGCGCAAACTATTGGCATCCATCGCCCATCGTCCTGCGGGCCAAAGCTACTAAATGCGCTTATATTACCATCGCGGGAAACTGATCCGACCTGTATAATGTTTTTTGCTCTATTGGTACCTGTATTATAGCCCGCTACCCCATACCGTGCCACGCTTTCGTCTTTGCAGTAAGTTTGGTCATTCCCTGCTGCGTAAATGTGGACTAGATCTGGGATATCAATTGAGAGTTGGTCAATTTGCTCCTCACGAGGCCCATAGGCAAAGTCAAGATAATCCCCACACTTCTCACGTAGGGATGCCCCGTAGGAGTTGGAGGTAAGGTGAAGGCGGTAGGCTGCGTATGCCTCTCGCATCTCTTCGCAGCTCTGCTTCCCATTGCTTTGCATGCCGAAATTGTATGCCCATACCTCAGCCTTTGAGGCTATGCCCTGCGCCATCGGGTCAATGAATCCACCGCCGGCGAGCGTGCCAGCTACGTGCGTCCCATGGTCACCCGGCAGCTCGTACTCCTCGGTGTGCAGACGCTGCCCGAAGTCAGGATGATGCGTCACGTTCTGGTCCCATATGCCCACCCGTATCTTCTCGCCTCGGAGCATACGCCCTCCGAGTTGCGTCGATGGGGCTGCTACTAGGCGCGCTCGTGCCTGAATGGCTGACTCTTCATTGAAGAGTTCCAGCGCAGGAGCGCGGTACGCTATTGATAGCACGTAGGGAAGAGCGGCTATCCGCATGATTTCACTGGTCGCCCCAATGCACTCAGCCTCGTAAATCGTTTCGTAAACGGTTACCTCCGTAGCCCCAGCCCGTTTGAGGTCTTGTTGAATAGTGCTCTTTGAAGCGTTCTTAGCGTAGCGGATGGTATAACGCCCATACTTCTCCCCAACGCGTGCATGCCGTGGAACTTCGCCCATCGCTATAGCTCTCGTCACCTTCCACTCCCCTTTCGTAGCCACTAATGACCTTACGTTACAATCATTAAGCGTACGGTTTAATGCCTTACCGCTGCGCGTTGCATTTATGGTTGCCCAATAGGCTTTGCCCCCAAGGTAAGAGCCTAGCTGCACGCCGGATTGCTGCAGCTGAACCATGACAGCCGAATCGGGAATCTCATTAAACTGCACGAGAACGTTATACCTTCCACCCGTTGCCTCTCCAAGGCTATTTTCCATTCCTTCACGCCTAGGTGTTTGCACATTGGGCGGTGGAACAAAGCTGCTAAGCCCAAGCCGTATCGTGTCCTGTGCGTAAAGTGGACTCATAATCAAGAGCGCGGCGAGCAGTAGTAACAGGTTCTTCGTCTTCATGGCTATCTGTTCTAGGCAGGAATATTGCGGACGCTATACTCTCTACGTGTAATCAATTACTAGTGAATGGGAGGCTTTACAAAACGGACAACAGTAATAAGCGCGCAATAGCCTGTGGGGTATACATATGGTGCTCTATACTGCCAACTGAAATCTACTGATTCCTTTTGATCCTTCTATTGAAGTTTCGGATAGTAGGCAGCGGCACAGGAACGTTACCGTCCTTTCACCGCTGCCGTACCACATCACTCTTTATCTACTCGTGTAGAACACGCACCGTCCGTTGCCCATCAGCAGCCGTTGCGCGCAGTAAATAGAGGCCCGCCGGTAGCCCTGCGGTAGGGATACGAACTGCCCTTTCTCCCTTCAGGGTAAAGGTTATCACCGGCTCTCCAGCCACTGTGAACAGCTCTATCCGTTGCGCCAACTCACATCCAACCACATATAGCCAGTCACCGCATGGGTTAGGTGAAACACTGAGCAATGCCAGCTGGGCGGACTCCACCGCACTCTCCTGTACAGATTCAAACGTTGCTTCGATGACAACCCCCGCCGCTGGCATCGTGAACGTATAGCTGTTAGCCGTTGCCGTTTGAACGGTAAGAGCCACGTTCGTTTTGCTCGCATCGTTCGTGTAGGCATGTAGACTGCCTCGCTTTAGCTGGGCATTTTCACCCTCAACTACCTTTAGACCAACAATTTCCCCCGCTATGGCTCGCACCTTTGTTGCCTCTAGCCTGCCCAGCGTGCCATCGCTCGGCGTGAACTTTAGCACTACTTCGTACTCTTGCGGGGTGCTAGGAGCCTCAAATTCTGCTGCTATCGTTACGGACTCTACAGGCATCATGAAGCTGTACTGGTTCTCTACCGACTCCTTGCTGTACGCAATATCTACTGCAGGCGTCCCATTGGTTTGCACTGTAATCGTTTTAACCTTGTGGCCGGCGGTTGGTTTCACCTCAAATACCACCTTTGCACCCTCTACAGCCTCCTTCGGACCGCTCACTACTCCCATCGTGCCATCGGCCGGCGTAAACTGTTTCTTAATCGCAAACTTTGGTGCCGTTGTAGGTTTCGCTTTGAAGAGTACTGTTACCCTCTTAACTCCATCCATGGTTACCTTGAGAATGTTGGGGAAATTAGGGTCTGTAGCAGGTGTTTCGGTACCGTTAATTTTCCAGGTATCTACTTGGAAATCTGCATCCGGCTGCGCTGTGAATTCTAATTCTGTCCCCTCGGCAACCATTGTCCCTGTTACTATGTTTTTACTACAGATGAGTGTACCATTCGCTTTGCCATCAACCTTTTCCACCTCAAACTCTAGCAGGTAATGTGGCTCTAGATACCACCCTCTCCACTGCTTCGCATTGCCGTCCCAGCCCACGTCCTCTCTGTATCTAGTGACTGCATCTGCGTACTCGCTACCAGCCAACAGTGCTCCATCCGCACCCACTAGCACAAGTTGGCTAGATGGCTGGTTGCCCGCAAAGCCGTCATGATTTTCGGTATCCCCATACATCGGGGGAGTTGCACCCAAAAACAGCTTGGAGAAAAACTTACAGTTTTCGTACGTATCATCAAGAATAGAGACTGAGCCAAACGCCCCCGGAGTGATAAACGTCACTTTGGGGAACATCGCCATATCCAGCGCAATGCAGCCAGAAAAGGCGTATGCACCGATTTTTTTAACCTCCTGACACTTCACCCCTCTCAGCTCAGTGCATCCTGTGAACAAATAATCCGTTATCTCGGAGAGCGCAGGAAGAATCACCCCTTTAATTTTTTTGCAGTTCATAAAGGCTTCATTTCCTACCGTACCCAGTTTGCTGAATTCGCACTTCTCTAGCTCTGAACCCGAAAAAGCCCCTGCACCTACAGTTTCCAATGCCGGCGCAGTTAGCTCTTGGAGCGATGCTTTTTCAAATGCGTGAGCACCTACTGATTTTAGCTTTGGAAAATTGAGCACCGTTAGCTTCGTACACCCTTGAAATGACTTACCACAGATGATTTCTACCCCAGGAATTTCCACAGCTTCAAGGTTTGCAGCTTTCAAGAATGCGCAGTCCCCTATGCTTTTTACCCCCTCCGAAATGGAAATCTTTTTCAGATGCGGTGCTATCGACATCGTCCAATTCGGGATATCATCCGCTGAGGCTGCCACGAACTCCGTTAAGCTGCTTAGTTTTGACGCATTGTTGCGTAGCCATTTCCAATCTGCATCAGTGATGTGCCCCTTTGCCTCAATTGCGTTTATCTTGTCTAACGCTAAGCCAGAGGTTGCAACAGCTCCCTTTAAATCAACCCCATTGTATGAATTGGAATTGATGATATACTCCTGTTGCACAGTGAGTGGTACAAATTCTACCGTTATGGTGAGGTCTTCACCCGGCATGGTTACCTTGTTGCCATTGACAGCAGCGCTGGGGGTACATTGCACATTCCCCAACTTGAATCCTTCTTCTGGCTCCGCAACCACCTCAACCACGTCATCTTTCCCAGCATAGAGAAGTTTGGCAAATGCCGTACCCTGTTCCTGATTGATAACCTTTACCGTTATTTTGTACACCTCTTTCCCTAGCTTCCATCCGCATAATACATCGTCCCCAGGACCGCCAATCATATTACCATCTGCATCCTCGTAGCTATCGTCCAGCCCTTTCAGCCTACCATATTCAGCAGCGAGCGCCGCGCCAGTGAGGGGCTCGCCCGTGGTTGCATCGCACGGAATAATCCACCGTTCGGCGGGGAGCTTTTCATGAAACTTTTTAACTTGTAACCCGCTCTCGTCTATCCTTCCAACGAAGAGATACTTTATGCTGGAGCAATCTTCAAGGTATGGAGCGTAGAGTTGTGGGAATTTCGTAACCTTCGGCGCATAGAGCGATACTAGTTGTGAACATCCTTTAAAACCTTTGAATGGAGCCTCATCCATGCTGGATAGATATGCGTAAAGCAGCTTATTGCACCCTACAAAAGTAAAATCAAGTTCTTCTTTCAATACGGCACAATTGGCCGTAAGCAATGATGTGCATTCAAGAAACGCTTGATTGCCAATGTGAGTCGCCTTCGGCAAGTCTATATGCTTAAGAGCTGCACACTTCTCAAAGGCAGATAGCCCAATATCAGTTACCCCATTAAGTGATACACCCTTCAGCTTCTGACATCCAATAAATGCGTTTTTCCCTAGATTCTTCAGCTGCTCCATAGCCACCCATTCTATAGACTTCGGGAAAATAGGGCCCTCGGTGCTGGATACCTCAGCTGGCGTTGCCGCCACGCTCACCCCCGCCGCCGTTGTTAGCGACGCCAATTGCGTGAACTCGTCCCTGTTCGTATGAAGCCACTCCCAGTCGGCATCCAGCCATTGACCAGTAGTCACTGAAAGGCTCTTAATCTCAGCCAACGCCACGTTTGAAGCCGACACGGCCTCCTCCAGCGTAGCGTAGCTGCCGGGCACGGCTTGCCCGTTAATTGTGACTTTCAGATCCTCAGCCCGCATCCAGCCGCACGACAATGTCCACAGCGCAACGCCCATTAACATCCATCTTGCAATCTTTTTCATGACCCATTCCTCCATTTTAAGCCTTCGTTCGTTTACTATAGTGTCGCAGCTAAAACAGGCTACATTTATTTGTCCGTTTTAACTGCTTCATTGACTATGTACGCTACATACCTAAACATCCTCCCAAAGAGGTACAAACCCTTCATAAAAGCGTGTTATCCGCTTATTTCCTCTATGCAACAAGCTAATACCCTTTCCTATTACCGTGGCTAATATACGGACAAAATTTTAAATCCACTAGAAAACCAATAAAAAATTTATGACACCCCGCTAATGATGCCTCATAAATGCGCATACAAAAAAAATCACGCCATCGCAAGTAGAAACCCCTACAACACTGTGACGCTGATTTCACTACCAGCCGCTGCCCTCTTTCCGCTCCCAATTGATTCCTACCCATACGCCATTCGCCGAACAGTCTTTGTAAAGGTCCAAAGGGCAAGCCAGACTAGATGGTCGACACTCGCACCCTTTCCCCTGCCCCTCTTCACTACACCGTCCTGGGATGGAGGCACCCTAGTAGCAATAATCACCTTCACCCCGATAGACTCATTTTCTATGGCGATAGCTTAGCAGAAGAAGATGATGATGTTTTTGTAAAGCTCTAGCCTCTCACGACTAACAAGCAAAAGGGGAAACGAAGCTTCGTTTCCCCTTTTGCTATGGAACCATCCCCTCAAATCAATCCCCTGCTATTCTTCCATCTCCACTCTTCACCTCGCCTTGCCCACGCCCCTTTGGCGCGCTGCCTCTCCCCCTACTCCTGCGCCTCCTTTCTGAAGATTCATCTCCTCGACTGCTCGCCGCGGGCTTTGCACCTACCTCGCCCGTCCTCTCACGCTGCTGCTTCCTCGTTCTTCCTCCGTTAGCTCCCGCTACCTCAGCTCTACCCTTCTGTGGGCTTCGTCCGCTTCCTCCAGCTCCCGCAGCACGCTTCCTTCTTTCGCCGCCTCGCCTTCCATTCCCATTGCCTCCCCGCGCTCCGCCTGAAGAACGCCGCCGAGGCTGGTCTAAAACCACCTCCTCCTTGGCTGGCATCAAACGCTCCGCACCCTCCATGGCCGGCACCTTCGTTCCTAAAAACCGTTCAACATCTCCCATTTCCCTACGCTCCGCAGGGCCAACAAGCGTCAATGCCCACCCATTATTCTCTGCTCTCGCCGTACGTCCCACCCTGTGAACATACGCTTCCGCCGTCTGGGGTACGTTGAAATTCACCACGAGCGCAATATCCTCCACGTCTATTCCGCGTGACACGATATCGGTGGCGACTAGAATTCTCACCTGACGCGCCTTGAACAGACGTAGGTTCTCCTCCCGTTCAGTTTGGTCAAGGTCAGAATGCATCGCCGCTACGGACAGTTTACGCTTGGCTAACTCCATCGCCAAACGCTTCACCGTTGTTTTCCGTTCGGCAAATATCACTGCGCTTTGCACATCCTGATGCTCCTCGAAGAAACGCACGATGAACCCCACCTTCTTCCCCTCGGGAAGCTCCACCTTCTCCTGCTTGATCTTCTCTGCCGGTTTGCTTACCGAAAGACTTATCTCAACTGGATTGTTCTGTATTTCCAGGGCAAAGCGCTTAATCTCATTGGGCATCGTGGCGGAGAAGAGCAACGTCTGACGTTCCTTGGGCAACAGCTCCACAATCCTTTTTATATCGGGCAGGAAACCCATGTCAAGCATCCTATCCGCCTCATCGAGCACCAACGCTTTCACTTTATCAAGCTTTGCAACGCCTAGCTCCACGAATTGGAGAAGTCGTCCTGGGGTCGCCACCAGTATGTCGGCCCCCCTGCGCACCGCCTCGCTCTGCTCCGACCACTGTCGGCTGTCACTCCCCCCATATATTGCTATCGACGACACCCCCGCGTAGTAGCCAAACCCCTCTACCTGCTGGTCTATCTGCAATGCCAACTCCCTCGTCGGGGATATCACAAGCACGGAGGTCTCATCCCCTACCCTGCTCGATGCGGTCACCACCCTACTTAGCAACGGCAGTAAGTAGGCCGCCGTTTTGCCCGTACCCGTCTGTGCGCACCCCAGCACGTCTCGCCCCGACAGTATGGCGGGTATGGCCTCACGCTGTATCGGCGTTGGACTTTCATACCCCATTATCGACACCCCCTCCTCTACAGCACTCGCTAGCCCAAAATCTTTGAATGAAACGTCCATACTATCACCCCGCAACTCGCTACTTTATAAAAAAAAAGCTCCCGCGTGGGAGCTACAGGATTTGAACCTGCGACCTCCTGCATGTCAAGCAGGTGCTCTAAACCAACTGAGCTAAACTCCCTAACCGCCTTCCGCACCTCTCAGTGCAAACTCTCACCTCCACCACTTTCCTCCTCCTGTAGAGAGCGTTCTAAACGAAAAGAGCAGCAACCTCGCCCTCGCCTCACCCTCTTGCGCCTACTTGCCGCTCCGTGGGAATAGCAGGATTCGAACCTGCGACCTCATGCGTGTGATGCATGCGCTCTAAACCAGCTGAGCTATACTCCCTTCTAAAACCGCCTCCTACTGTCTCTCACTATCCCTACCCGTGGGAACAATAGGACTCGAACCTATGACCCTCTGCGTGTAAAGCAGATGCTCTGAACCAACTGAGCTATGCTCCCTCATTGCCCCGCCTTACCCCTCTCGTTTGCGGTTGCAAAGGTACAAACTTTTCACGAATGCGCAAGCACGACTCGGAATAAAAATGAATAGTGAACAGTAGTGCAGTCGTAATATACGCTATTAATCAATAGCTTGCGTATCTCACACCCTCTAATAATTCCATACAAAAAAGGGGTGTTGCCTCGCAGCAACACCCCTTTCATTTGGGAAACGTTTTCTTCAAACGTCTACTTCTTGCTGTAGTCGTAGAAGCCCACTCCGCTCTTGCGTCCCAGCAACCCCGCACGTACCATCTTACGTAGCAACGGATGCGGACGATACTTAGGATCGCCAAACTCCGTGTATAGTACCTCCATGATGGCCAAGCACACGTCAAGACCTATCAGGTCGGCCAACGCCAACGGCCCCATTGGGTGGTTGGCACCTAGCTTCATCGCCTCATCGATCTCCTCTTTGCTCGCTACGCCATCAGCCAATATCCCTACCCCCTCATTTATCATCGGAATCAAGATACGGTTAACCACAAAGCCTGGCGCCTCGTTGACTGCCACTGGGGTCTTTCCCAAATCCGCCGCAAACTTCGCCACCTTCTCATAAACCGCATCGCTAGTCAACTGCCCCTTAATCACCTCCACTAGCTTCATCATCGGCACAGGATTGAAAAAGTGCATTCCAATTACATCCTGCGGCCTTTTCGTCACAGCCGCTAAAGCTGTAATCGAAAGCGAAGAGGTATTCGTTGCCAGGATGGCCCCAGCCTTGCAAATGCCATCCAGCTCCTTGAGAACCTCCTTCTTTATCTCCATGTCCTCGGCAATCGCCTCGATAATCAAATCGGCATCCTTGCAGTCCGCATAATCCTTGGTCGTCTTGAGCAACGATAACGCCTTGTCGCGCGCCGCGGCATCAATCTTGTTTTTCTCCACCAAGCGATTTAGGTTCTTCTCTATCCCTGCCCTTGACTTATTCAACGAGTTATCCGAGCGTCCCTTCTGAAGCACCTCTATACCGTTCTGTAGCAATGTCTGCACAATACCGCTACCCATTGTGCCTGTACCCACAACACAAATCTTCATAATCTACTCTCCTATTGTTTTCTCGTGGCACGCCTGCCACGATTCTGTTAACGTGCCTTAAACTCCGTTTTACTCTTTGACAAAAACGCCTTCATCCCCTCTTTCTGATCCTCAGATGCGAAACAACCTCCAAACTCTGCGCTCTCGAATGCCAACCCTGTGTCGATGTCAGCCTGCAGCCCTCTATGCATCGCCCTTTTCGCCGCACGCACTGCCAACGGCGCCTTGCTGGCTATCGTCTCCGCCATCTTTAACGCCTCCCCCTCAAGCGCATCAGGTGCATATACAGCATTGACCAACCCTATGCGCAACGCCTCTTCGGCACGCACATTCCGCGCTGTAAATAGCAGCTCGGCAGCTACCCCTGTCCCCACGATTCGAGGCAAACGCTGGGTTCCACCAAAGCCTGGACAAATACCCAGCCCCACTTCCGGCTGCCCGAACACCGCCTTCTCCGATGCAATCCGTACATCGCACGCCATCGCTAACTCGCAACCTCCCCCCAATGCGTATCCATTTACAACAGCAATCACCGGCATCGGCAGCTGCTCTAGCTTACGGAACGTCTGCGCCCCTAACTCTCCGAAATCTTGTCCTTCTCGCACATTCATGGGCGCCATTGCCTTAATATCGGCCCCCGCCACGAACGCCTTACCAACCCCTGTAAGCAGCACTGCACGCACAGTGCTATCCGTACGAAGTTCGTCAAAACACTTCCCAAGCTCGCCGAGCAGCTCCGCATCCAACGCATTCAGTGCCTCCGGCCGATTTATCATCACCTGCCGCACCCCCGCACTCAAGTCGCACACCTTTAGCCACCTATACTCCATCGTTTCCTCCTTCCTTTTCTCTACTCTGCTTCCCTACAAAAAAGCCCCTTCCTCGTTTGCACAAAGAAGGGGCTCCAATTCACTATTTTGAATTCCTTTCGGCACGTAGCTTCTCCAAACGCTCCGTCAGCAACGGAACAATCTTATGAAGATCTCCCACTATGCCAAGATCCGCCACGTTGAATATCGGGGCCTCCTTATCCTTGTTCACCGCAATGATATAGTCTGACTCCTCCATCCCCGCCAAGTGCTGGATGGCGCCGGAGATACCCAATGCGAAGTACGCTCCCGGACGCACCGTCTTCCCCGTCTGCCCCACCTGCACATCGTGCGGCATGATACCCGCATCCACCATGGAACGTGACGATGACACCTGAGCATTTATCACCTTCGCCAACGCCTCTAGCTTCGCAAAGCCCTCCTTCGACCCAACGCCACGCCCTCCCGATACCAAGATGTTCGCCTCGGTGATATCCATCTTCGTCTTTGGACGCACCACCTCTTCAACAACGCGAGCTTTAAACTTTGACCTGTCAAACTTCACGTTGAACTTCTCTACTGTACCCTTACGCGACTCGTCCTTCGGCAACTTGCGCATCACGCCAGGACGCACCGTCGACATCTGTGGACGATGATCGCTACAGATAATCGTCGCCATGAGGTTACCCCCAAACGCCGGACGAGTCATCATCAAATTACCATCCTCGCCTATGGCCAACCCCGTGCAGTCCGCCGTCAACCCCGTCACCACGCGCGCCGAGAGCCGTGGCCCAAGGTCTCGCCCTATCGTTGTTGCGCCAAACAGCACTGCGTAGGGCTTCTTAGCCTTGATCACTTGGTCGATAGCCTGTGCGTACTGCTCCGTCAGATAGGTTTCAAGCTCTTCGGTGTCAACTAGCACTACGCCATCCGCGCCATGCGCTATCAGCACCTTCGCCTCTTCCTCCACCTTGTGGCCTAGCAGCATGGCGTACACCTTTTGGTTCGAAGAATCGGCCAGCTCGCGCGCCTTGCCAATTAGCTCCAACGCTACATTCTGCACCTTCCCGTGCCGCTGCTCAGCGAACACGTATATGTCTTTATACTGACTAATATCCATGGCTAGATGATGAATTTTTCTTGCAACTTCTCTACAATCAAATCTACGGCCTCCTCGGGGGTTAACTCATGCACCTCGCCTGCCGCCTTTGCGCCTTTAGTGAACGACTTTGCCACGCGCGTCGGGGACCCTTTCAAACCGAGTTTCGCCTCGTCAACATCAATATTGTCTGCGTTCCACACATTGACCTCCTTGTCGTACGCCTCCATGATGCCACGAATGTTCATGTAGCGTGCCTCCTTCACAGGAGTTACTGCCGTGAGCACGCACGGAAGCTGAACCTCCACCATCTGATACCCCTCCTCGGTGGCCTTCTTGCATGTCACCTTATCCTTGCCATTGTAGGTCAACGCCTCAACGTACGACACCTGCGGCAATCCCAAATGCTCCGCGATCTGGGGCCCCACCTGCGCCGTGTCTCCATCGATAGCCTGACGCCCCGTGATAATCAAGTCGTAATCCAACCGGCGCAGCGCGCCCGCAATGGCATTTGAAGTGGCCAACGTATCCGCCCCTGCGAAACGGCGATCGCTCAAGTGGTACGCATGATCCGCGCCCATGGCGAACGCCTCGCGTAGCATATCATCGGCCTGAGGTGGTCCCATCGTCACCACCGTCACATCCGCACCGAACTCGTCCTTCAGCCGCAATGCCATTTCAAGCCCGCCCTTATCGTCAGGGTTCATAATGCTCGGAACGCCCTCGCGGATAATGGTACCCTTCACTGGGTCTATCTTCACCTCAGTTGTGTCAGGCACCTGCTTTATGCAAACTATAATTTTCATGTCTAATTTCTCCTGCCTTTTATGATTGCGCCCAACATGGCTACCGCAACAACGATCCCCCGATTACCATGCGCTGCACCTCCGAGGTGCCCTCATATATCTCCGTAATCTTCGCATCGCGCATCATGCGCTCCACGGGGTACTCACGCGTATACCCATAACCGCCGAACAGCTGTACAACCTTTGTGGTGACGTGCATTGCCGTCTCCGCCGCAAACAGCTTACAGTAGGCTGCATCCACCGTATACGGCAGCTGCATATCCTTTTTCCACGCCGCCCGACGCACCAGCAGCCGCGCCGCCTCCACCGCGGTCTGCAAATCTGCAATCTGGAACTGCGTATTTTGGAACTTAGCCAACGGCCTCCCGAACTGCTTACGCTCCTTCACGTACTGAATTACCTCATCCATTGCCCCCTGCGCAATGCCAACCGCTTGCGAGGCTATACCGATACGTCCTCCATCAAGCGTCTTCATGGCAATATTGAATCCCTTACCCTCTTTACCGAGAAGATTTTCCTTAGGTACGATGCAATCCTCAAAAATCAGCTCGCACGTTGCCGACCCTCGGATCCCCATCTTCTTCTCCTCCTTGCCAACCGAGAAGCCCGGCATACCCTTCTCCACTATGAAAGCAGAGATACCCTTTGTGCCGAGACTCCTATCGGTCATCGCCATCACGATGAACACGTGCGCTTTAGAGGCGTTGGTGATAAAAATCTTTGACCCATTAATCACATAGTGGTCGCCATCTAGCACGGCCGTGGTCTGCTGCGCCGACGCATCGGTACCCGCATTGGGCTCCGTCAAACCGAACGCACCGAGCCATTCCCCCGAACACAGCTTGGGTAGATACTTCTTACGCTGCTCCTCTGTACCCAGCTCGTAGATCGGGTTGGCGCAAAGGGACGTGTGCGCCGACACCACCACTCCAGTAGTGGCACACACCCGCGACAACTCCTCCACCGCCATCGAGTAGAGTTGGTTCGTACCGCCCATGCCGCCGTACTCCACCGGGAACGGAATCCCGAAAAAGCCCAGCTTGGCCATCTTCGCCACATTCTCCTCCGGGAAACGCTCCTGCTCATCCACTTCCGCCGCCAGAGGCTTCACCTCATTCTGGGCGAACGACCGTACCATCTGCAAAAACAGCTGCTCGGTCTTTGACAATGAAAAATCCATCTCGTCCTATCTTTTAATATACACCCTCTTTTACCACCTGCTTACCCTAGCCCCGACGCCTTACGCCATCGCCTTCATATCGGGCGGAAATATCAAATGCGCCTCCGTTGCGGCTTGCACATCCTCCTTCGTGAACTCCGCATTCAACTCACGCACCACGAGCCCTTCCTTCGTTACCTCAATAACGCACATCTCCGTTACAATGAGGTTCACCTGCCCTGCCGCTGTCAATGGGAGCGTGCACTCCTTCAGAATCTTCGCCCGCCCCTTGGCCGTATGCTCCATGGCCAATATCACCTTGCGCGTGCCGTTCAGCAAATCCATGGCGCCACCCATGCCGGGTGCCATCTTGCCCGGAATAATCCAGTTGGCCAAATTGCCCTTCTCGTCCACCTGCAGTGCGCCGAGCACGCTCACGTCAACATGACCGCCTCGTATCACCCCGAATGACGTAGCGCTATCAAACGTTGCGGCATTGGGCATCGCGGTGACAAAACCACCGCCCGCATTGACGAATTCCGGGTCTTCTTTCCCCTTTTCGGGCTCCGCCCCCATGCCGATCATACCATTCTCTGACTGAAGCATTACGTGCACCCCTTCAGGAAGGTAGTTAGGCACCATCGTGGGTAGCCCTATGCCCAAGTTCACCACATCGCCATCCTTCAACTCGCGCGCCACACGCTTCGCGATCGTCTCTCGCATCTGCTGTTTATCCATTGCCCTTTTCTCCTTATGCTTACTTTTACCCGTATTTCTCTTTCCCTGCGCCCCGCATGCCATACTCTTAGTCTCGTAGCCCCTTTATTCCCGCTTGCTTACGCCGATCAAGCTCTTGCACCACGAACGATGCCACATCGTCTGCGTACGTATTCGCGCCGAAGCCCGCGTCGTAGCCCAGCTCCTTTGCCAGCTCATGCGTTATGCGCGGGCCGCCGCACACGAGCACCACCTTGTCCCGAAGCCCCTCCGCTTCAAGCATCTCCACAAGCTCCGTCATATTCTTGATGTGCACATCCTTCTGCGTCACCGTCTGCGACACCAGCAGCACGTCCGCCTTTAGCTCCAGAGCCTTCGCGATGAACTCCTCGTTGAGTACCTGGCTGCCCATGTTCAGAGCGTCTATCATCTCGTAGCGTTCCAACCCGTAGTGACCGGCAAAGCCCTTCATGTTCATGATGGCATCTATGCCCACCGTATGCGCATCCGTACCTGTGCTCGCACCTATAATCACCAAATGCCGCCCGAAATGCTCCTCAATAAACTTATCCGTCTCCTCCATCGACCACACCGTCGACTCCACCTTCGGCACGTATATGTCCTTATAATTCACATCGTGCGTTGTGCTGCCGTAGCAGTTAAAGAACGTAAAGCCTTTGGTCAACTCCTTGCTAAACACCACCATCGGATTGGTAAAACCCATCTCCTTCAGCAAAAGCTTCGCCGCCTCTTCAGCCTCAGCGCCCGGGGGCACCGGCAGCGTGAAGCTCAGCTGCACCTTCCCATCATTCATTGTGTCGCCGTAGGGCTTCACCTTGGTGAGGTCTAGGGTCTTGTCAAAATCCTTCTCCTCCATTGAATACAGTCCACCGCTCATCGCCTATCGCTCCTCTTTGTTGTTTCGCTTTACCTTTACTAACTGTAGCCCCATCGCTCTTTTTCCCTGCATCCTCATAGCACCCTGCTCCACCGTCACGCCCTATTCTTCATCAGCTCAATGAACGGATTGTAGTGCTCCCCATCCTTGAGCGCCACGCCTGCCAACCCTTTACCCCCATCGCGCGGACGCTTAACGTCCCCAAAGATACCTTTTTCCAGCGCAGTAAACAAACCCTCTTCCACCAACTCCTCCAGCAGCGCAATGGTCTTGTCCAGCACCTCTCTCGCCCGGGTCTGCATAATGCCCCCCTCCTTGAACTCCACATCATCGCCAATGGAGTGCATGTTGTTAAAGATGTACCTCGCATTCTCTATGGAAAGGTAGCGATCCGACATGAATGGCGTGTGAATGGCCTCCGTGGGCATCCCCAGCAGCTGCAGCCCCTGATGGGTCCATATCCCTATAATGTTGAACAGCGCATCCTGCAGATGCCCCCTGAATATATTCCCCGTCATGAACTTCGTGGGTGGCATGTACTTCAAGGGAGCTTTCGGGAATATCTCCCTCGTCATGGTCGCCTGCGCCAACTCAAATAGGAATCCATCCTTGAGCATCGGGTCCATCTCAAAGGCGTGCCCGAGCCCCTGCTGCTCCTCCGGCAGCGCCGCCGAAAGAGCTAACTGTTCATTGATGAAGTCAGAGGCCAGCACTGTGTGCGCCTCCTCCACGGCATCCGCCGTGGTGAGGTAGTTATCCTCGCCCGTGTTGATGATTACCCCCGCGTAGCCGTTGATTACGCGCGACATGTATTGGTCTACCAGCGTGCGCTGCATATTAATATCACGGAATAGAATGCCGTAGAGCGCATCGTTCAGCATAACGTCAAGCCCCTCAAAAGCTCCCATCACCGCAATCTCCGGCATGCAAAGCCCCGAGCAGTAGTTGCAAAGGCGTATGTACCGATGCACCTCCTCGCCCACCTCATCGAGGGCTTTCCGCATTATCCTAAAGTTTTCCTGCGTAGCGAAGGTGCCGCCAAAGCCCTCCGTGGTTGCCCCGTAGGGCACCGAGTCCAGCAAGCTCTGCCCCGTGGTGCGGATCACCGCTATGATATCTGCTCCCTGCCGCGCGCACGCCTGCGCCTGCACCACGTCTTCATATATATTCCCCGTAGCAACGATAACGTAGAGGTAGGGCCGCGGGCCCTCGCCCAACGTCCGCAAATACTCCTCACGACGACTTCGCCGCGCCTTAATCCTATCCAGGCTCTCCTTCACGTAGGGGGCTAGAATTTTCTCCCGCTCCGCGAAGGGCAAAAAAGGAAAGCTCGTCAAATCGAGCTGCTCCGCGGCCACCCGCTCCGCAAGCCGCTGGGGCGTATCACCCGTAACCGCCATCGCATTGGCCAAAAAGAAGAGTATACCATGCGATAGAACCCCCTTCGCCTGGATCGAATCTACCACCACGTTCGGCAGCGGCACATCGTTAGCATCAACGTTATCAATGCCCATCAACCGGGCCAGCGTGCGCTCCACGGCCACCGTGGTGTACTGCTCCACAAAACCCTGCACATCGTCGGCTATCTTCCTAGCCAAACCCCGTGCATAATCAACCTTCCCGAAATCAATCCCGACCTTACTCTTTTTCATCGCCTTCCTTCTACGTATCGCTTTCTATTTCCGCAACGCATTTCCTTCACGCTCCTATCCCCCCGGACTTTACTCCGCAAATATAGTAAAACTTTCACACCCGATTGCTATTATTACAAATCATTAAAGAAAATAAAACTGAACGAATCTAATCTAATTAGCTTTCAATCAATTAGTTAAAAATATACGTTGCAGTACTCTGCTTCCCTAAAATGGTACAAATCTATCCCGCCCTACCAATTTGAACGTACAATTTGTTAAAATTTCATACCTTCGCGCCGGTTAAAAGGACGAGAGGAGGGTTGCACCGTGCGCTTGAGCGTAGAATACAATCGCATATTTTGGGAGGCTGCCGTGGAGTGCTTGCACTTTGGAAGCAGGGGAGTATGCAACCCTTACGCAGAATCCATGGGGGCGCGCAGGGCTCTCTTCGGGCTTGCGCAGGCTCACGCAGCAAGCGTGCAGGGCGACCCTAGCGGCGCAGAGAGCATTAACCAATGCCTCACCGCGCTGCGCGCATTGGCTTCACAAGCACTGCAGAGCGCAGAGGCTCTACGGCTTACCGACCGATTGGCAGAGGTGGCGGTGCTGCTTCGTCAGAAGCAAGCGCACGCCACCGACATTGAGGCGAGCGCAGAGGTGCGGAGAAAGGCGCAGGAAGAGGTTGATCAACTCCTAGTGGAGCGTACCAACCTGTCAACGGCTATCGATGAATTTAATGCCTGAAAGAGGGGTATCTGCCCCCAGCCGTGGGAAGAAGTGGCGCGGGTTCGCAGAGGAATAGCAAAAAGAACAGACGCATGAGAATCTAATGCAAGGCGATGGTGCCTTGTGCGGGGTCAATAGCAGAAAAAACAACAAAAACGTAGGACAATGAAGAAAGTCATTATCTCGGCCATGATTGTGGCCTCGGCGATTGCCTTTATGGCGTGCGGCGGAAACGCTAGCAACAGCAGCACTACCAATGCGGACACAACGGCCGTAGAGGCCACGGTGAACAGCGAGCAGGCGGCTGCGAATGAGGGAACGGAATGCTGCGCCCAGGGCGAGGGCAGTGAGTGCGACAGCGCAAGCTGTGCGCAGAAGGACTCATGCCAGAAGGAGTGCGGCGCAAACTGCCCAAAAGCTGAGTAGGCTCGCGCATAACGAGTACAAACATTGCCACACGAAAAAGTGCCAGCCCACTCTTGCAGCGTTGCGGGGCATCTTTTCGTGTAGGCAATTGTTTCCTATTTGGTTCACCATGAGTCCCCTAATAAATAGGACCTTGCGTATATCCCAAGCGCGCTGTGAACCTTTAGCGGATGCACAGCGAGACGTACACAAACCAACGCCAATTTATTTCACTCATGAACGATTTCAATGATTTATACACCCTGCTGTGGTACAGTTACCTTTCGTTAAAGCGCAATGGGCACTCCGCGCTGAACCAGGGGAAAACGCGCGGACTTTCAGTTGATGATGTCATTCTCATTAACGCTATCGACCCCTCCAAGGGATCTACCGTTCAGGCGCTAGCGCAGCGTGCGAACCGGGACATCGCATCGGTATCTCGGCAAATCTCAACGCTCTGCACGCACGGCTGGTTGGTGAAACGGCGTGGGAAAGCCGACGGCAGGGAACGCTTAGTGGGGCTCACAGACCGTGCCCTCTCCATGCTGCAGGAAGCCCAAAAGCAGGTTGACAACGTCTACTCTGTCATGACGTCAAAGCTCTCGCTCACCGAGCAAAAGGAGCTCTTCCGCATGCTGCGCACCATCATTGAACCGTAACGCCCGCCCTCACGCTAGAGCAATAGATCCTGCGTTGTGCGGCAGATGCTGAAAGTTATTGTCGCCCTACAGCGGCGCAAGTGCCGCAATGCATTGAATGTCCACATAGGACAACCGTATGTCTCCCCCACGCGCTGTCGCCGAAATGGTCACAGGAGCTTACGCAAAAACACGACACCGCGCTCGGCAAAATCTTAAATAGAAAAGCAGCTCTACCTCTGCCATCTTTCTTCTCTAGTCTTCACCCACTTTGCACTAACGATTGCCGCAATGCGGCGCGCCGCCACCACCCATTTGACCCACTACCGCATATCAAACTGACCAGGAACCTCTTTTCAGCCACGCCGCCTCACGGCGTTATTCTCCGCGTCACCTCGTAGTACCCTTTGCGCATCTCCAGGAGCTCCTCTAGCTCCTTCAGCAACGCCGACAGCTGCTCCTCGTCCTTCGCCTCCACTATCAGCCCCCTTATCGCCTCGCAGCGCAGCTCTAGCACCTGCGACTTGTAGATATGAATGCTCTTATACGCCGCATGCGCAAGCTCTAGATCCGACTGTACGCTCTCATCGCCCAGCTTACTCCAACGCACGCTCAGCGTCTGCCGCTGCGACAGCAATTCAAACGCTAGCGGGAGCAGCTCCTGATTCTCATCGATTTGCAAAACCCGCAGCGGATCTTCCCGCTCCTCGGCCGTCATTTGAAAGTAACGATTATACAGCTCCCGCAGCGCGGGCGTTTGAAACCTAAGCGAATCGCTATCAAGCTCACGCTTCACGTACTCTGCAATGCGCAGCGGCGCCTCTTCCCCATCGTAGTCGGGATGCTGCCCATCGCTATATTGCGCCCCGCCGTGACGGAGCAAAAGCTCCATCAGCTCCCGCTCAAACACCTCTAGTGCCCCACCCTTCTCAATTCGTGGCGGTGGCAACGCTGGATTAACCGCCCCGCCCCGCTGTGGCTCATCGCGCAAACCCTGTTCACGCCGCTCCTTGCGCACCGTTGCCGAGAACTGACGGCTCAACTCCATGAATAGTGCCTTCTCCTCCATCCCCGTCAACAATGCCGCCCGCTGCACGTACGCCGTGCGGAGCAAATGGTCGGGAATCAAGGCTACAGAACGCATGATATCTGCAATCGCCGCCGCACGCCTCGTGGGGTCACTACCATCCTCCGCTAGGAGAATTCGTATCTTAAACTCGATTATATCCTCCGCGCCATGCGCCAAAAACGACTCCACCTCCTCCAGCGTGTGGCTCTTGGCATAATCATCAGGATCCTGCCCATCGGGCAGAAGCGCCACACGCACGGCGAATCCCTCCGTCAGGAAAATATCCAACCCGCGCAGCGCAGCCTTGATACCCGCCTTATCTCCATCGTAAAGCACGGTGACATTCTTGGAGAAGCGGTACAGCATGTGCGTCTGTTCCACCGTGAGTGATGTCCCCGACGATGCCACCACGTTGCGCACCCCCAGCTGGTGCAGCTGTAGCACATCGAGGTATCCCTCCACCAAGATGCTGCGGTCCTTCTTTATAATCTCACTTTTCGCCTGGGCAATGCCGTAGAGTGTAGCACTTTTATGGTAAATCTCACTCTCGGGCGAGTTCACGTACTTCGCCGTGCGCTCCCCAAGGTGCAGCGCACGCCCTCCGAAACCTATCGTACGCCCGCTGCTGGTTTGTATCGGGAAAATCACACGCCCCCTGAAGCGGTCGTACCGTCGCCCATCCCTTTCCGTGGTGAGCCCCACCTTCACGAGTAGCTCTGCGCCGTAGCCAGCCTGTAGCGCATCGCCCGTGAGCGCCGTGGGGGCATCCAAGGCATACCCCAAGCCAAAGGTTCGTATCGTTTCGGGCTGCAGCCCGCGCTCCTTGAAGTAGGTAAGCCCTATCGCCCGCCCCTGCGCATGCTGCATCAGGTTGCGGTTAAACCACGCTTGCGCCCACGCCACAAGCTCCATGAGCCGGTCGCGCTCCGCTTTTTGCTCCCGCTGCTCCGGCGTATCCTCCCGCTCCTGGAGCGTCACGTTCCCCCGCTTCGCCAAGAAGCGCACCGCCTCAGGAAACGACAGATGCTCCGCCTCCATCACGAACGACAGCACGTTGCCCCCTTTGCCGCAGCCAAAGCACTTGTAGAGCCGCTTTGACTCGCTCACTGAGAACGAGGGGGTCTTCTCATCGTGGAATGGACACAGCCCCACGTAGTTTGCCCCCCTGCGGGAGAGCTTAACGTAATCCTCCACCACGTCAACGATGCTCACCGCATCGATAACGCGCTCTATGTCCGAGGGATCAATATACCCCATCGATTAGACCCTGCACGAAGCCTACCCCACCTGCGCCCCCGCATTCACATCGCCCGATGGACCCATCCCATACAGCTTACCGTCAGCCCCCTCGGCGAAAAGCAACATCCCCTGCGACTCCACCCCCATCATTTTCCGAGGGGCAAGGTTCACCACCATCAGCACCCGCTTGCCCACCATCTCCTCCGCGGTGAAATGCTTCGCGATGCCCGAAAGTACCGTGCGCGTATCTATCCCCGTATCAATGGTAAACTTGAGCAGCTTATTGCTCTTCTCCACTTTCTCCGCCGTGAGGATACGCCCGATGCGTAGATCTATCTTCTCGAAGTCCTCTATCCCGATTGTAGGCTTCTGCGCTGCTACCTCCACCTTTTCATCCCCCGCCTGGGCCTGCTCCGCAGCCTTCGCGTTGTCGTGTAGCTTCTTAATCTGCGCCTCTATGGCATCATCCTCTATCTTCGTGAAGAGAAGCTCCGGCTCGCCAACTAGGTACCCTTCAGGCAGCATCTGCTCCCCTACCTCACCCCATGCTATACTTCCCTTATTGAGCATCTTGAGTAGCCGCTTCGTGGCGAACGGCAGGAACGGCTCTCCCAGCCCCGCCAGCGCGGCCACCAGCTGCAGCGACACGTAGAGCACGCTACCTGTGCGCTCCACGTCGCTCTTCACCAGCTTCCACGGCTCCATCTCCGTGAGGTACTTATTCCCGACACGCGCCAAATTCATGTACTCCCTCAGCGCATCGCGGAAATGGAACGTCTCTAGCGCATCTTCTACCCGCGCCCGCTGCTCGGCTATACCCCGCAGCACCTCCTCGTCCCCGGCCTTAAGCATCCCCTTCGACGGCACTTTCCCCTGAAAGTGCTTATTGGTCAGCACCATTACCCTGTTAACGAAATTTCCAAGTATGGCTACCAGCTCGCTGTTATTACGATTTTGGAAATCTTTCCAAGTGAAATCGTTATCCTTCGTCTCCGGCATATTCGCCGTCAGCGTGTAGCGCAGCGCATCCTGCCGCCCGGGGAAATCCTCCAGATACTCATTGAGCCACACCGCCCAGTTGCGCGATGTCGACACCTTTTGCCCCTCGATGTTTAGGAACTCATTGGCCGGCACGTTGTCAGGTAGAATGTACCCCCCATGCGCATGGAGCATCGCAGGGAATATAATGCAGTGGAACACGATGTTATCCTTCCCGATGAAATGCACCATGCGGGTCTCTTCATCCTTCCAATACTTTTCCCAATCCTTGGTCAACGCCTTCGTCGCGGAGATGTAGCCTATCGGCGCATCGAACCACACGTAGAGCACCTTCCCATCGGTCCCCTTCAGCGGCACGGGCACACCCCAGCTCAAATCGCGCGTCACGGCGCGAGGCTTCAAGCCCTGGTCGATCCAGCTCTTGCACTGCCCATACACGTTACTCTTCCACTCCTTATGCTCTTCAAGAATCCAATGCTTCAGGAATGGCTCGTACTTATCGAGCGGCAAATACCAATGCTTCGTCTTGCGCAGCACCGGCTTTGCACCGCTCAGCGCGGAGCGCGGGTTGATTAAATCTGCCCCGTTTAGGCTCGTCCCGCACTTCTCGCACTGGTCGCCATACGCCTTCTCGTAGCCGCAGTGCGGGCAGGTACCCACGAGGTAGCGATCCGCCAAGAACTGCTTGGCCTCCTCGTCGTAGTACTGCTCCGACTCCATCTCCACAAACTCCCCCTTATTGTAAAGCTCTGTGAAGAATGCTGCCGCCGTCTCATGGTGCAATGGGGAAGAGGTGCGATGGTATATATCGAAAGCCATCCCGAACTCCTCAAACGACCGCTTAATCAACGCATGGTACTTATCCACCACGTCCTGCGGCGACACTTCCTCCTGGCTCGCCCGTATCGTAATCGGCACGCCATGCTCATCCGACCCGCAAACCCAAATCACATCGCGCCCGCGAAGCCGTAAATACCGAACGTAGATATCGGCCGGCACGTATACCCCAGCCAAATGCCCTATATGAATCGGTCCATTGGCATACGGAAGTGCCGATGTCACCAAATATCGCTTATACTCTCTTCCCATCGCTCGTTTCTCTCCTTTTCGTTTATTCTACATCCCCACTCGCCGCCCTATCGTTGACAAAAACGCACGGCAACGCTCCCCGTTGCCATGCGTCTCTACATCTCTTCTCTCGCAATGCGAAATGAACGCCAGTGCAACTACATGTCAAACTCATCTACTGGGCCGCCGCTAGGGGTCTGCCCGCTTGTACCGTCCTCTTCGTCCATCATATCGTCACGGTTTTCCAGCCATGAAGTGGTGTCGTAAGGGCCCCCCTCCTCGTATACCCACAAATCCGAACGCCCTAAGCCACGCATCATCTGCAAAGCCTCCGCGTACGTCGCAAAGTCACCCACGGAGACCAGCTTAAAGCCGTTTGGCGCCACGAATAGCTTCGCTGCGCTGTACTGCGACTGCATCTGCGCCAGGTAGTTGTCTGCATTCGACTGGATCACAAAGCCCCCCACAATCACGTGGAACTTTAGCGATGGATCCGGCTGGTTCACAGCCGCCTCTGCCGCAGCCGCTTCCGCGGCCTCAGCCGCCCGCGCCGCCTCTAGTGCTGCCAAGCTGTCCGCCTCGCGCTGCGCCGCCTTAGCCTGCGCTATGCTATCCTGCTGCGCCTGCAGGCGCGCCGCCTCCTTCGCACCGTTCTTGCATGACCCTAGCAGCACCACTGCTCCCAGCATCACCGCTAATACCACTAGTAATTTTGCTCTCAACATACCCTATATTCTTTGTGTCACTCCTCATCAACAACAGCCCCTCCCTCCGCTCATCGCACCGCGAATGTAGGAAAAATCCTACAAACGTTGTTCCTTATACGCCATACCTCCCGAAAATGTTGCTCCTACACCCTCCTAAACGTCACTCCGCAAGCTTCATTTGAAGCCTTAATAATCCTAAACACCACTATGCATGAACGCCGCTTTAGACCTGCTGTGGATTTGACGGAATGTAGCGCTGAATGGAAAGGGTATTTACGCATATGAAAGCCCACTCGTTTTGACTATAACGCAGCAGTCCGACCTCCGTAAAGGTCGCAGATGGCAAAAGAAACACTCTCCGCAATTCCCGCCCATAGCCTTTAAATTCAATCATTTTAAGCTGGAGCAACACGGCAAAACCCGCTGCTAGAAGCTAGGAAACGATGCCAGCCATTCCTCTCCGCGCCCCCCCTTGCCCTCTAATTACCGTTTATGGGTCAAGAAATGCCGCTTTATCCAGCGTGGGAATATCACCGCGCCAATAAGTAGGTAAGGGTAGTACGTTGCCAACCGCCAAAGCAGCGCAAGGATAGCCCCCACCCCCGCCAACGCCGCTGCCGGCACGGGCAAGAAATCGCCCAAGTACCGCGTAAAAATGTACTCCGAAAAGCCACTTCCCCCCGGCGTAGGCATCACCAGCATCATGATCCACATCACCAGCTGCCGGGCGAATATCAAGAAGTGACCCTGCACATCAAAAAACGCCAGCATAATGGCATTGGCCACCCAGTAGCGGGAGCACCACGACACGAACGTGGCCAAAAACGCCTTCATCCAGTAGCGGAACGGCTTTTGCCTAAACTCCTTGCTGCTCTCTATGATTTCAGTGCCCGCCTGGTTCGCCCCCTGCTTCCAACGGCGCAGGATGGGCAACTTGAACAGCTTCAGTAGCACCCATTTGAGTCCCCTTGGGTTAACGAAAAAGCCGTAGGAAAGCACCAGCACGTACGCAGCCTTCAACACGTACCCCACGATGGCGAACCATAGGAAGGCGTTCCGCCACGTGAGCGGCTCTCCGCCAATAGAAAACAGGTCTAATGGCCCCACCATCAGCAACAGCAATGGGAACATCAGCAGGAAGAAGAGCTCATCCAGAAAGCTCGTGGCCATGACCACCGCGGAGCTGCGCCCCACAGAAATTCCCTCCTTGTTCACGTAGAGCAGCGCCACCGACGTACCGCCGATGGCCGAGGGCGTTATGGCCGACGTGAACTCCCATAGCATTATCACGCGGAACGCCTGCACGAATGAGAGCTGGTTATCGGAGAGTATACGGATTCGCCAAATGTATCCAATGTCGCGCCCCGCCATCAGCACTAGGGCCACAAACAGCCAAAACGCCGCCCGCCACGTCCACTGCACGTACGTTAGCGTCCCCGGTTCATAATCCTTCCACACCATAAAGGCCACCACCGCAAGGCCAAATATGATAGGGAAGATTATCTTGTACGTTTTGACACCACGCAGAGGGTTATCCTGCTGTACTTTTGTAGCCTCCTGATTCATCAGCTTCTCCTAGCTATTCGCCCGCCCTTGCCCTTTTGGCTATCACGCAGCCACCCTGCCCCGAGATATGCATCGTTGCTCCTTGTAGGAGTGCCCGGAACCGGGATCGAACCGGTACGGCTTCATCAGCCACAGGAGTTTAAGTCCTGCGTGTCTACCTATTCCACCACCCGGGCCTCAACCCTACGCCCCTTAAAAAGCGAAAGACGTCGAGGATACTCTCGGCGTCTTTCAGATCGAGCGGAAAACGAGACTCGAACTCGCGACCCCGACCTTGGCAAGGTCGTGCTCTACCAACTGAGCTATTTCCGCCTATCGAGAGAACCATACCTCTCTCACGTTTGCGGGGGCAAAGGTAGGATAATTTTCCCACTCCGCAAGATACCACGGTCAATTTGATTGAAAATTCTGATGAAATAAACGCAATTACATTCTAAAAATCAATGACTTACGAATAATTATTTACCTCAAAAATTCCATACTACAGGCATCGCAGCATAGCCCCATTCAGTCGTTGTGCAACGGAATGCAACGGGTAGACATAGCTGACCCTACTTTTAGATGTGAACAAGCGAACCCTAGTAAACCGATCCGATTTGCCCTCTACGCGCATTCCCTACCGTATCAATACGAATTGCTACTAACCGACCGCTTGCATCTTTCTCCCCCGCTATATCCCTGCGCACGCCGCCACCGCCACGCCGAGCCGTACCGCCCGCACGCCCCACGCCCACGCCTCCGGCCGCCTACGGGGAACCCACCGCGGCGACAGCCGCTCCAGCACCCGCAGCCCCGCCACCCCCATCGCCGCCACGGTGGCCACCCACCATTCCACCCCGCCGCTCGCCAGCGCCTGCCACAGCGCCACCGACAGCCCCGCATATATCAAGCTCTCCACTGCCCACGCAGCCCATCCCAGCCGCCAGCATGCCACGCTCTCCCGCGCCGCTTGCAGCCGCGGCTGCTCCTGCGCCTGTAGCTCTTTTAGGGCTTCGCCCTCCTTGCCGCGCAGCACCCTATCTATGGAGTAGATCGCCCAGTGGGATAGAGGAATCGGGACTATCGTCACGCCGATAAAGGATAGCAGGAAACCAGTCGTTGCGAGGATAGGCGTATACCACAGGAAAAAGAACGCCATTGATTCCATTACCAAGCATGTGAAGAACACTATCATGCCGCCATACCCTTGCAACGCCGGCAGGAACAACGCTAGATTCCCCTCTTTCTGCGCGCTGGGCGGCAGTCCACTCGTAAAGTAGGGATACTTATGAAGAGTCAACCATACTACTGCAAATGCAACGACTACCGACACTTCTATGATTATTGCCCCTCTCACCCCCGCTACATAATCCTCTACCCCGCACGCAATACGCACTAACCGCAGCAGCACCACCACGAAGTAGGGTAGCACCACCGATAGCATGAGCGAATCTGCAGCTATTTTCACCGTATGGGCAGCTTTGTACCGCATGCCTAGCGGACGCCTCGCCTCGTGCCTAAATTTCTTCATTTCGCATGTTTTTTAGCCCTTCTCCTCTTCGTGCAGACTCCGCTGCCGCAGCGCATCTCCTCTCCCCGCTATATCCCCGCGCACGCCGCCACCGCCACGCCGAGCCGTACCGCACGCACGCCCCACGCCCACGCCTCCGGCCGCCCGCTAGTGACCCACCGCGGCGACAGCCGCTCCAGCACCCGAAGCCCCACCACACCCATCGCCGCCACGGTGGCCACCCACCACTGCCGCCATTCCACCCCGCCGCCCGCCAGCGCCTGCCACAGCGCCACCGACAGCCCTGCGTATATCAAAATCTCCGCAGCCCACTCTGCCCATCCCAGCCGCCAGCATGCCACGCTAGCGCGCGCCGCTTGCAGCCGCGGCTGCTCCTGCGCCTGTAGCTCTTTTAGGGCTTCCCCCTCCTTGCCGCGCAGCACCCTGTCTATGGAGTACATCGCCCAGTAGAATAGTGGAATCGGGGCTATAACCACGCCGAAAAAGGATAGCAAGAAACCATTCGACGCGAGAATAGGGGTATACCACAGGAAAAAGAACGCCATTGCTTCCATGGCCCAGCACACGAAGAACATTACCATCCCACAGTACCCACGCAGTGCCGGCAGGAACAACGCTAGATTCCCCTCTTTCTGCGCGCTGGGCGGCAATCCATTTGTAATTTGGGGATACCTCTGAAGAACCACCCACGTTAATGCCACTACTATAGCTACCGTTACTTCTGCAATGACAGCCCCTCTCACCCCGGCTACATAATCCTCTACCCCAAACGCAATACGACCTAACCGCAGCAGCACCACCACGAAGTACGGCAGCACCACCGACAGCATGAGCGAATCTACCGCTATTTTCACCGTGTAGGCAGCCTTGTACCGCATGCCTAGCGGATACCTCGCCCCATGTCTAAATTTCTTCATTTCGCCTGTTTTTTAGCCCCTCTCCTCTTCGTGCAGTCTCCGCTACCGCAACGCATCTCCTCTCCCCCGCTATATCCCCGCGCACGCCGCCACCGCCACGCCGAGCCGTACCGCCCGCACGCCCCACGCCCACGCCTCCGGCCGCCCGCTAGTGACCCACCGCGGCGACAGCCGCTCCAGCACCCGAAGCCCCACCACACCCATCGCCGCCACGGTGGCCACCCACCACTGCCGCCATTCCACCCCGCCGCCCGCCAGCGCCTGCCACAGCGCCACTGACAGCCCCGCATATATCAAGCTCTCCACCGCCCACTCAGCCCATCCCTGTCGCCAGCATGCCACGCTAGCGCGCGCCGCAATCGCTAACTCTTTACACACCGCGATCTCATCTTCACGACCCTCTTTTATTAATAGCGTTATGCTATCGCACACCTCGTATGTTCTTCGGTAATACAATATAACAAAACCGATAGACAACGCCGAGGTAAGAATCGCATACCATACAACCCAACTCAACTTCGGCACACAAAAATTAAGCAGTAGGAGTAGAACCTCAGTCAACGAGAACGCCACAACAACGCCAAACACCCCGTAGTTCCCAAGCAACGGTGCAAATATATCATTATACTCTCGCACCGATGCCACCGCTGGTAAGAGCCCGAAACGCTCTGGAGATCTCTTGGCCAAATATCTTACGCCGAATAGCAAAAGATAGGTTACTGCCGCCCAAAAAAGAACTCCACACAGAATCACTATGTCTCCCGACCACAAAAAAATACCGCCTAGCGCAACAAGGCTACTCGGAACCATTGTCGACAACAATAGTGCATCCATAATCTCGCCCATGGCGTAAGCGCGCCGGTGTAAGCTTAATATGTCCACCCGATTGGTCTTCATATACTCGTCCTCCGTAAAACTGCTTCCGCGAGCATATCTACCTGTTCCTCATCAATCGTTTCGCCCAAAGCCGAGCAGCCAAAGCAGCAAGCAGCGCACGCCGCCGTGCAGCGAAACGTAGTAATCAGCGATAGCATCCGTGGCGTGGGTGCAAACGGTTCCATACCTCCTTCCCGCGCCATTCGCAAAGTTAAAAAGTTTTTTTGAAACAATGAGGGCAGCAAAAACAATGGTCAGCGGCTTATGGTCCATTGTCAGCTTGCTCAGCCATATTCCAGCAATAACAGCTGCGCAACCGTTGGTAACCAGCTAAACACCACCCTAAACCGCTGCCGCCGCGCAGCTCGCCTCACTGCAATGCACCCATCGCATGCAATCGGGGCGCACATGCAGCAAGCTTAGTTGATACATCCATTAACAACTGATTATTAGTGACTTACAACAATCATTCCGAGTATAGAAAGCTACTTGTCGCCATCAATCATGTCAATCTTTAACCTCTTGTTAATCAACCACCAAGTAGCCACCCCCTTCGCATCAAATTCGGATTTCTCCGGAGAAATCCGAATTTGATGCG
>ERZ1673752.900-NODE-900-length-46536-cov-6.024354_pt1 | contig 46536 bp, 38 predicted proteins | sample MGYA00580195_ERZ1673752 | MGnify/ENA primary metagenome ERZ1673752 (study PRJEB41218, sample SAMN15661744) | gut metagenome | host: Homo sapiens | place: Canada: London | collected 2015-08-20/2019-03-30 | study: EMG produced TPA metagenomics assembly of...
AATATGAAAGATTTTTAAAACAAGTTGAAGCAAGAGAAAAAGGTGATGATGAAGCAAATATGATGGATGAAGACTTTGTAAAAGCTCTAGAATATGGAATGCCACCTACAGGAGGTCTTGGAATAGGTATTGATAGATTAATTATGCTTCTTACAGATTCAGCTTCAATTAGAGATATTCTTTTATTCCCAACAATGAAGCCAAGAACAAATAATTAATAAAAATAGATAATAAAGATTATTTCTTAAAAAAATATATTGACATGAAAAAGTCTTTATATTATACTTTTAAAAGTAATGCTATCAAATTGACAAAAATACTTTTGAAGTGTAGAATATAAAGACATGGTGGAAGTAGCGTAGCTGGTTAACGCGTCAGTTTGTGGCACTGAAGATCGTGGGTTCGAATCCCATCTTCCACACCATTGGGCTGTAGCCAAGCTGGTTAAGGCATCAGACTTTGACTCTGACATGCGTAAGTTCGAATCTTACCAGCCCAGCCAATAAAAAAGACTGCTATTGCAGTCCTTTTTTTATTTTTTATTCATGGAAGCTTAGATATTTAGAAATATCAAAAGATTCCGGAGGTGTAAAAAGAGCATATTTTACTTTTTTACAAACCTCATTGTTTTTGGCATATGACATTAACTTGTTTCTAATGTATGAAACATTAGATCTTGTTTCAGCTTGAACGTTTTCACCTTTTCTCAAATCATATTTCATCATGAAATCAAGAATCGTGCCACTTTCTTTAAGCTCAAAAAGCATACAATTAGGATAGTAAACACTTTTTGCATCATTGTACCATTCAATTGAGAGCTCTTTGTTTAAAAAAGGAGGAATGTAATACATTTTTCCTTTTTTTTCATTTAAGCTAAATGAATAAGAAATGGTGCGGTGTCTTTGAAGCTGAGCTATTGAAACTGGAGTTGCCGTGCTTGTTGCAACGTAATTTTCGTCAAAGATTTTATCATCTGGGTATTCAGATTTGTAGAAAAGTAACTTTTGGTACCTGCTTTTTTGAAGACCCATATCAAAAAGCTTTAAAGTATCATATAATTCTAAAGCTTCTGCATGAACTAAGCTTTCAAAAACAGCTTCGTTATCATACAAAAAATCATCGGCACTTAAGAAATCCTCAAGCATCCTTAAAACAACATTGATCTGCCTAATATTCATAGTATAATAAGCAGTGGAATTTCTATCAAACATAGAAATCATGTATCTTGCGGTTTCTTGTGCTTTCTTTTTTGGAATGTTTTGTTTTTCCAAAATTTTAAGCCATTTCTTGTAAAGAAAAGGCATGTCATCTGGCCTTGTATACCTAAAGCTCCTTTCAGTAAGAGAATACACTCTCTGATTATTCAAAAGAAGAGATTGTATTTTAGACATGTTCTTAATAACAAAGGAAATAGAAAAGTGTTCAAGTGGGCTTCCGTGACCCACTTTAACCATTGAGTTTCCTCTTTTGATTTTAGCTTCCGAGTCTTCACTTAGGTATTTTGCCATATCTGTGTTTGCTTTTTCATCATAGCAAATTGATGCAGCAGATCCAGCAACTTCTAATGCAGAGTTCTTGTCAAAAACAATATCATTACAGATATTTGTTTGACCAATAATATTAAGTTCCAGCTTTTTATTTTTTGCCATAAATTGCTCCTTTCTCATTTTGCATTTTAATCAAAACGCAATCAAATATATAATAACAATATAATTTTACCATAATTTTGCTTTTTTATACAGTTTATAGCAAAAAATGAAATTGTAATCAATTTTTTATTATGCTATTATTTAAATATATTTTAATTTATTATTGTTTTATTTTAATATTTTTGTAATAAATATTAAAAATAATATAATTATTAGATATTATATAAATAATAAAATCTGAAAAGAGGAATTATGATTGAGTTTAGAAATGTAACTAAAAAATACAACACAAATATAACTGCGGTAAATAATATAAATTTCACAATAGAACAAGGTGAGTTTGCTTTTTTAATTGGAAGTAGTGGATCTGGAAAATCTACAATTATAAAATTGATGCTTAAAGAATTTGATCCAACAAATGGTGAAATATATATAAATGGACAAAATATAACTAAATTAAAAAGAAAGAGAGTTCCATATTTAAGAAGGAATATGGGAGTTATATTTCAAGAATTTAGACTTTTAGAAGATAAAACAGTTTATGAAAACATTGCATTTGCAATGCAAATAATAAATGCAAATCCAAACCATATAAAAAGACAAGTACCAACAGTTTTAGAACTAGTAGGACTTAGCGGGAAAGAAAATATGTTTCCAAATGAATTATCTGGAGGAGAGCAACAAAGAGTAGCAATAGCAAGAGCTCTTGTAAACAATCCAAGTGTTATAATTGCAGATGAGCCTACAGGAAACTTAGATCCGCATACTGCATGGGAAATAATGGATCTACTTCAAGAAATAAATCTAAGAGGAACAACTGTAGTAATGGCTACACATGCCGAGGATATAGTTAATGCAATGGGACATAGAGTAATAGAAATAGAAAAAGGTCATATTACAAGAGATGATAGAAAAGGTGGGTATCATAGTGAGTATTAATATTTTAAAATATTATTTAGTTGAAGGATGCAAAAATTTATTTAAAAACAAAAGATCAACATTTGCATCAATAGTAATAATGTCATTTACACTTCTTCTTTTTGGTATATTTTTAATGATGGCAAAAAATTTAAATAAATATGCAAAACAAATTCAAGATGATGAGCATATTGAAGTATATATTGCACTTGATGCTAAAGATAGTGAAATAGAAGAATTAAAAAGAAAAATAGATGATATAAAAATTGATGGTGAAAAGGCTGTTGTAAATATAAGATATAAATCTAAAGATGATGCTAAAGAAGCAATGAAAAAAATGTTAAAAGAAGTTGGAACAACTCTTAAAAATTTAGATTCAGAATCTAATTTTCTGCCAGCATCATTTTTGCTGAAATTATCTGATATGGAAAAAGCAAATAAAGTAAAAGCAGAAATTGAAGCAATGCCTTCAGTTAGAAGTGTAAGACATAATCAAGAAGTTGCAGGAATTATAATGAATGCACTAAAAATAATAAGAATAGTAAGCTTTGTTATTATTCTAATACTTATAATTTCATCTGTTTTAATTATTTCTAATACTATTAAATTAACAGTTTTTGCAAGAAGAAAAGAAATAAGCATAATGAAATACATAGGGGCAACAGATGATTTCATAAGAGGACCATTTGTTGTAGAAAGTCTTCTTATAGGAATAATATCTGCTTTTATACCTCTTGTTCTTTTAGGGGCAATATATAAACCAATCCAAGGAATAATATATAATTTAAATAAAGAAATAGGGGCTGGAGCTGCTTCAAGCATATTGTCATATACGAGCATGCTTCCAGATTTAATACTTGCATTTTTAGTAATGGGAATTGGAATAGCTATTTTTGGAAATATAGTTTCAATGAGAAGGTATCTAGAGGTTTAAGCCTTGAATAAATATTTTTTACGAAATATAATTAGATTAATAAAATATTTAAATTAGTTTTTTAAGAGGAAAAAATGAAAAAAAATATAAATTTTAAAAAAGAAATATCCAAGCTTATTATTTTAGTAATAAGCCTTTCCATATTTTTATCAAGTATATGTTTTGGTATAAATATAGATGAAGAGAAAAAAAAGAAAAACCAAATGGAGAAAGATAAAAAAGCACAAGAACAAAAGGTAAAAGATATTCAAAACAAACTTTCTCAAAATGTTAAAGAAATATCACAATGTGAAGGTGAAATAGTAAAAAAAGAAGAAGAAATAAATTCAGTTGAAAATGAGCAAAAGAAAATAACTGAAGAATGCAGTAAACAAGAAGAAGATTTAAAAGAAAAAGAAAAAGAAACAAAAGAAATAGAAAAATTAACAAAAGACAGATTAATACAAATATATGAAAATGGTGGCAATGATAATCTTGTTTCAATACTAGCTTCATCTAATGGTTTATCTGAATTTTTATCTAATTACCAAATGATGAAAGAAATTACTAGAATGGATTCAAATATGCTTTCTAGTTTAACTCAAAAGAAAGAAAAAGTTTCTTCACTAAAAAAAGAATTAGAAACAAAAAACAAATTAATAGAAAAAAATAAACAAAAATTAGTATCATTAAAAAAAGAACAAGAAGAAATAAAATTACAAAAAGAAGATTTAAACGCATCTTTAACTGAAGATGAAAAGAAACAAAAAGAAGTTTTAAAAAACTATGATGAAAAAATAAGAAAAACTAATGCATTAATAGAAGCAGAAATATTAAGAGCATCAAGATCAAATATGGCAGCAAGAGCATCTGGAGGACAAAATACTCAAACAAAATTTGTTGGAGGCAAATTTGCTTGGCCAGTACCATCATCACATTACATAACAGCAGGATATGGATCAGGTTATGCATCAGGTTACCCAGGATTTTTCCATACTGGAATAGATATAGGAGCACCAACTGGAACACCAGCAGTTGCAGCAAATGATGGAGTAGTTATTTATGCAGCATTTAGCCCTTATGGGTATGGAAACATGGTAATGCTTGATCATGGCGGAGGTGTTTATACTATTTATGGGCATGGAGTTTCAATACCAGTAAGTTTAGGCCAAAGAGTAAGAAGAGGACAACACGTTTTAAATATTGGAAGTACAGGAAATTCAACAGGACCTCATTTACATTTTGAGGTAAGACATGGTGCAAGACATGTTAATCCAGTACCATATTTATATTAAAGAGAAATTTATGAATAAATTGAAAATGAATAAGATAGAAGAAACAAAGAAAAAAGAAAAAAAAACTTTTTTAAAGAAAGCATATATTAAAAATATATGCTTTCTTTCTACACTTATTATATTTATGTTTTTTAATTTTTTTATGTTTAATTTTAATTATGCATATGCATTATCTCTTGAGGAACAAAAAAAGATTGTTGAAGAAAATATAAATGAAGCAGAAGAAAGAAAAAAGAATATAAATACAAATTTAAATACTGCAGGTAAAGAATTTTTAGAAATCCAAAACAAATTGATAACTCAAAGGAAAGAAATAGAAAAATTAGAAGAAGATGAGTATAAATTATATAATGAAGGAGTAGAATTAGAAAAAGATTTAAAATTAACAGAAAGTAGAGCAAATAATATATCTGATGTTGTTAAAGAAAGATTAATAGCAATTTATGAGGCTGGAAACTATTCAAAATGGGAAATTCTTCTAAGCTCTGGAAATATTGCAGAATTTATATCTAATTACAGGATGCTTAAAGAAATAGCAAAAAATGATTTAAAAATGTTTAGTGAAGCAAATAAAGAATTTGAGGATCAAAAAGAAAAAAAGGAAAAATTTAATAAAATTTATGATAAATTAATGCAAATGAAAAAGGAACTTGAACAAAAAAGAGTTGTACAAGAAAATTTAGTAATCTTAAAAAATAAAAAAATAGAAAACTTAACAGATGAACAAAAAAAATTATTTGCAAAACTTGAAAAATTAGAAGAATCAAGAAAACAAATAGATAAAGAAATACAAAACGAATCGGTAGAATTTGGAAGAATTGAAAGATATGTAGGTGGAACATTTGAATGGCCAGTACCTTCTTGCCCTAGTACAAAATGGATTACTGCAACATATGGAATGGGATACAAATCTGGATATCCTGGTTTTTTCCATACAGGTGTAGATATAGCACCTCCTCATGCTATAGTAGGACAAGCAAAAGCGGTTGCAGTAGCAGATGGAAGAGTAATTACAGCTGGAAGAAGCAATGTAGGTTATGGGAACTATGTTGTTATAGATCATGGTGGTGGTGTTTTTACTCTTTATGGTCATGCTAGTAAATTATTAGTATCTGCAGGAGATATGGTAAAAAAAGGACAAGATATATTAGTAATAGGAAGCACTGGAAATTCAACAGGTCCTCACCTTCATTTTGAGCTTAGAATTGGAGGAAGTGAATATAAATACCATACAGATGGACTTCCATATATAACATCTCCTAAGATTCCTTTAGAAGATGTTACAAATGATTAATGACATAATACTTTAAAGATAGTTTAAAATAAAAAGGCTTGTTTTAAATTATCTTTTTTTATGATAATATATTTTTATGATTGCAGAGATATTAATAAATGAAAATACAAGTAATTTAAATAAACTTTTTGATTACAGAATTCCAAAAATAATGGAAGAAAAAATAAAAATAGGATCTGTTGTAAAAGTTATTTTTAATAGAAGGAAAATAACTGGTTTTGTTCTTAATATAAAAGAAAAAACTAATTTAAATAAATTAAATAATATTATTGAAATATTAGAAAATGATGATTTAGATGAAAATAGGATTAAACTAGCAAAGATGATTTCTATAAAATATTTTGCTAATTTAAATTCTTGTTTAAAACTATTTTTAAATCCTGGATTTTCTAAATCAAAAAGTCTAAAAAAACAAAAAGAAAATATATATATTCTGGAAAAAGAAGTAAAAGAATTATTAAAAGAAATAGAAAATTTTAATTTTAAAAATGTAAAAAAAGAAATAAAAGAAAAATATAATATAAATATAAGTATAAATCATTTTAAAATATTAGAGTATTTTAAAAATGAAAATATAGATATGCAATATGAAAAAATATTAATAGAAGATATAGATATATCTAAAAATATACTAAATACATGTGTAAAAAATAATATTTTAAAAAAAGAAGAAATAGAAGTTGTTCAAAATATATATAAATATAATGATGAAAATAAAAAAAAATTAAAATTAAATTCTGAACAAGAAATGGCATTTAACAAAATAATAGAAGCTATAAATAATGAAAAATTTAAAGAATTTCTTTTATTTGGAGTAACTGGATCAGGAAAAACTGAAATATATATGCAAGTAATAGAAGAAACAATAAAAAAAGGTAAAAGTGCTATAATGCTTGTGCCAGAAATAGGTTTAACCCCACAAATGGAAAAAGTTTTTTCAAAAAGATTTGGTTCAAATATTTCTATTATGCATAGCAGACTTACAAAAAGAGAAAGATATGATGAGTGGCAAAATATAAAAAATGGTGAAAAGAAAATAATAATAGGAACTAGATCAGCAATATTTTCTCCACTAAAAAATATAGGTGTAATAATAATAGATGAAGAACATGATAAATCATATATTTCTGGAAACTCACCAAGATATGATGTGAAAGATATTGCAAGATATATAGCAAATAGTGAAAATGCAGTATATATAAAAGGATCAGCAACGCCTCTTATAACTTCTATGTATGATGCTAAAAACAGAAATGTTGAATTATTAGAACTTAAAAATAGAGTCTCTTCATTAAAACTTCCTGAAGTTGAAATAGTGGATATGAGAACATCTAAAAATATGTTTTCAGAAAAATTAATAGAATATTTAAAAGAAAATATTGAAAAAGAAAAACAAAGTTTAATTTTTTTAAATAGAAGAGGTTTTTCAAATATAGCATTATGTAAAACATGTGGATATATGTATAGATGTCCAAATTGTTCAGTTAATATTACATATCACAAAAGAGAAAATGCTTTTAAATGTCATTATTGTGGTTATACTGAAAAAAATACGGGAAAATGTAAAAATTGTGGCAATGATATTTCATTTATTGGATATGGTACTCAAAAAGTAAAAGAAGAATTAGAAAAAAAATTAAAAATAAAATCAATTATAATGGATCAAGATAGTGTTAATTTATATGGTGGTCATAAAGACATTATAAATGAATTTATAAACAAAAAAAGAGATGTTTTAATAGGAACTCAAATGATAGCAAAGGGACATCATTTTCCAAATGTAAATTTAGTATCTGTTCTTCTTGCAGATAATATATTAAATAGTGAAAATTACGAAGGGTCTGAAATAGCTTTTCAAACACTTGTTCAAGTAATAGGAAGAGCCGGAAGAGAAGAAAATGGTAAAGCATTAATACAAACATATAATCCAGATAATTATATTATAGATCTTGCTAAGAAAAACGATTATTATTCATTTTATAATTTGGAGATAGCTTTAAGAAAAAATCTAAATTATCCCCCTTTTACAGATATATTAACATTTCAAATTGTTTCAAATAAAGATGATGTAGCTGAAAAAGTAGGTTATGAACTATTATATAAATTAAGAAAGTATAAAGAGTTTTTAAAAGAAAATTTAATAGAAAAGAAGCTTAAAAAATTAGAAAAAATAGCAGCAAAAGAAAAATATATAAATAAGTATAAAGAACAATTAGATAAAATTGAAATATATGATTTAATGCCATATAGAATTAATAAAATAAACAATATATATAGATGGAAAATTGTAATGAAAGCAAAACTTGATCTTACAGTAATGAATTGGATAAAAGATATAATAAAATCTGTAAAACTACCAGCTAAAACAAATATAAACTTGATTATAAATAATTTTGAATAATGGAGAGAAAATGAATAAAAACAAAGATTTAAAATATATATGGAATTTAAAAGATATATATTTAAAAGAGGAAGATTTTCTAAAAAATATAGAAAAAGTAAAAACATTAACTAAAAAAATTGCAAAATTTGAAGGTAAGCTTTCAAAAAAAGAAGAAATATTAAAATACTTTAAAATAAGTAAAGAAAAAAGTTTAATAGAAGATCAATTATCTGCTTATGCAGGTCTTTATCATGCAATAAATATGGATGATGAAAAATCAAAAAAATATATATCATTACTTGAAATTTTAGATGATGAAATAAGTGAAAAAGAAATGTTTGTACTTCCAGAAATTTCTAAAATAGAAGATAAGGTTTTGAAAAAATGGTGCAAAGATAAAGATTTTGAAAAACACAAGTTTTTATTAGAAAAAATAATTGAAGAAAAAAAACATATATATAATAAAGAAATTGAACAAATAATAGATTATAGTACTGCAGGTAAAGAAGAAATATATAATATGTATAGTTTTTTAACTGAACTTGAAATTCCGTTTAAAGATGCAGTAGATAAAAATGGCAAAAAGCATCCAGTTACAAATTCAATATATGCATCATATTTAGAAAAAAAAGATGAAAGTTTAAGAAAAACTGCATTGTTTTCTAGATTAGAAGGATATAAAAAATTCAATAATACTCTTGCATCATCATATATAGGTCTTCTTAAATCAGCAAGTAAGATGATGAAAGTAAGAAAATATAATTCATATTTAGAGTCTAAATTAAAACAAGAAGATTTAAATATAAATGTATATAAAACTTTATTAGAAGGTGTTGAAAGTAATTTAAATGTTTTAGAAAAATACAGAAAACTAAATTATAAAATTTTTAAGAAACAAAAAATAACACAAGAAGGTAAAAGAATAAAACCATGGGATAATTCATTAAAACCATTTGAAGTAAAAGAAGAAAAAATAGAATATGAAGATGCTAAAAAAATGGTAATAGATGGTCTTAATATATTTGGAAATAAATATATAAAATAAAATATATTTTTGAAAATAGATATATAGATGTTTTTCCAAGAAAAGGAAAAGAAAGTGGAGGTTTTAATTTAGATATATATGAAATTCACCCATATATACTTTTAAACTATGATCATACATTTGATGATGTTACAACAATAGCACATGAGTTAGGACATGCTATGCATGGTATTATGGTATCTGAAAATCAGGATTATGAATTTAGTGATTATAATATAATGCTTGCAGAAACTGCTTCAACAACAAATGAAGTTATAATGGCAAATTATTTAATAGAAAAAGAAAAAAATAAAGTAAAAAAAGCACAGCATTTAATGAATTTTATAGACACTATAATTGCAACACTTATCGTTCAAGCTATGTTTAGTAGATTTGAAGAAAAAGCTTTTTTAAAAGCAGAAAAAAACGAAATAATAACACCAGAAGTTTTAAACAAATTATATGAGGATATTTCTAAAAAATATTATAAAAATATATATAAGGCTAAAGATAAAGATAAAGAAACAAAAGAAGAAAAGAAAGAAATAAAAAAAGTTAAAGAACTTAAAAAATATTCTTGGACAAGGGTTCCGCATTTTTTTAGACCTTTTTATGTATATAAATATTGTATTGGGATTACAGCAGCAATAAATATTTACGAAAACATTACAAAATACGGAGATGATTTTAAAGAAAAATATTTTAATATGTTAAAAAGTGGTGGAAGTAAGAAAGTATTAGAGACTTTTAAAATTGCAGATATTGATCTTGAAGATAAAAAAATATATGAAAATGCTTTTAATTTTTTAAACAAGAAAATAGATGAACTAGATAAAATAATTGATGAAATTTAAATTTTAACATGTTAATATAAAATAAATAAAGAAAATTAAAAATCAAAAAACTAAAATAAAAAAACTAAAAATAAAAATAAAAAATAAAAAGGGGAAAATTATGACATTTATGGATTTAATTTATCATCTATATGAAGTAAGAGGAAGAGAAATACTGGATTCAAGAGGCAATCCGACAGTTGAAGCAAAAGTTAATATAAATTTAAGAATAGGAACAGCAAAAGCACCAAGCGGTGCATCTACTGGAAAATATGAAGCAGTTGAATTAAGAGATAAAGATATGTCAAGATATGACGGAAAAGGTACTTTAAAAGCTGTATCAAATATTAATAATTTATTAGGAGAAAAAATAGGCAAAGGAATTGAGTTTAAATCTCTTAAAGAATTTGATGATTTTATTTTAAAAATTGATGGAACTAAAAATAAATCTAATTTTGGAGCAAATGCAACTATTGCACTTTCAATGGCTGCAGCAAAAGCAATGGCAGAAGAACATAAATTAGAACTTTATAAATTTTTAGGTGGAGTATTCGGAAATACATTACCAGTACCAATGATGAATATATTAAATGGAGGAGCTCATGCAGATAATAATGTAGATATTCAAGAATTCATGATAATGCCTGTTGGAGCAAAAAGTTTTAAAGAAGCAATGGAAATGTCAGTAGAGGTATATCATAATTTAAAAAGCATTTTAAAACAAAGAGGGCTTGCAACATCTGTAGGTGATGAAGGAGGTTTTGCACCAAATTTAGAAACACATGAAGAAGCAATAGAATTAATTATTGAAGCAGTTGAGACAAAAGGATATAAAATGGAAAAAGATTTTGTATTATCTATTGATGCTGCAGCTTCAGAGTGGTGGGATGGTAAAAAATACATTATGCCTAAATCTAAAAAAGAATTTTCAAATTTAGAGCTTATAGAATATTGGGAAAAATTAATTGAAAAATATCCTATATATTCTTTAGAAGATCCTTTTTCAGAAGATGACTGGGAAGGTTTTAAAGAATTTACAAAAAAATATGGTAATATGCTTCAAATAGTTGGTGATGATCTTTTTGTTACAAACAAGGAAAAACTAGAAAAAGGAATAAAAGAAAAATCAGCAAATGCTATTTTAATAAAACCAAATCAAATAGGAACATTAACAGAAACTTTAGAAGTAATAAAACTTGCAAAACAAAATAATATGGCAACAGTAATATCACATAGATCTGGTGAAACAGCAGATACAACTATAGCAGATATAGCTGTGGGTATAAACAGTATGCAAATAAAAACAGGTGCACCAACAAGATCAGATAGAATAGAAAAATATAATAGGCTTATGGAAATAGAAGAAGTTTTAGGAAATGATGCAATTTATGCAGGTTGGAATGCTTTTAAATTTGATTTAAGTAATAGGAATAAAAAATAAAATATGAAAAATAAAAAAGAAACTGAAGAGATATTAGATAAACTAAAAGAAGAATATCCATATAAAAAAGGCTTTTTAAATTTTAAAACGCCTTTTGAGCTAACAATAGCTGTTTTATTGTCAGCTCAAGCAACAGATAAAATGGTAAATAAAGTTACAGAAAAATTTTTTGAAACAGCAGGGAATCCAGAAAAGTTATCTAAACTTTCAATAGATGATATAAAAAAACATATTTCGAGTATAAATTTTTATAATAATAAAGCTAAAAATATATATAATTTAAATAAAATTTTATTAGAAAAATATAATGGAAAAATTCCGGAAAATATGGAAGATTTAATGAAGCTTCCAGGAATAGGAAGAAAGTCTGCAAATGTAATAATGCTAGAAGCATTTAAAAAACCGCAAGGTGTAGCTATAGATACACATGCAAAAAGAATTTGCAAAAGATTAGGAATTACAAAAAATGATGATCCGGAAAAAGTAGAAAAAGATCTTTTAAGAAAAATAGATTATAAATATTATTTTGATGCAAATTATCTTTTTGTTATGCATGGAAGAGAAATATGTATGTCCAGAAAACCAAAATGTGAAAATTGCCCAGTATCATATTTATGTGATGAGTACAATAAAAATCTTGAAAAAAACATATAAAAAATGTTAATATAATTAAATAAGAAAGAAAAGGAATAAAAAATGGGAAGACCAGATGGAAAAAGAGTAAAGGATATGGATCCTTTATTTAAAATAATACCAAATTTAATGGAATATCGTCATGACTCACAAGTACTTTATACTGTAGATGTTCCTATTGATGAGATTACTAAATATATAAATATGAAAAGGGCAGAAGGAATAAACATAGGCTATATGCATGTATTTTATTTAATATTTATAAGAGTTTTAAAAGATAAACCTAAATTAAATAGATTTGTTATGCAAAATAGAATGTATCAAAGAAATAAAATAACAATAAGCATGACGATAAAACAATCTATGACAGAAGATGGTGAGGAAGATAATATAAAATGTGATTTTAATGGTGATGAAACTATTGAAGAAGTTGCAAAGATATTAAATGATGCTGTTAAAAAAGGAAAAGATAATATGGCATCAGACACTCTTAAGTTTGCAAAAGTTCTTAATAAAGTACCTTCATGGCTTGCGAGAAGATTTACTAAATTTATGATGTTTTTAGATAGAAGAGATTTGATGCCAAAAAGTATTATTGAAGTTAGCCCATTTCATGCAAGTGCATTTTTCACAAATGTAGGTTCAATAGGAATTGATTCAGTTTTTCATCATCTTTATGATTTTGGAACTATTGGTGTATTTGTTTCAATGGGAAAAAAATTTCAAAAGCTAGTTAGTGAAAAGGGAGTTATAAAAGAAGCTCCACATATAAAACTTTCAGTTGTTGTTGATGAAAGGATTGCAGATGGATTTTATTTTGCATCTAGTATGAGGCTTCTTAATAGATATACAAAAAATCCTTTTATGCTTGATGAATTTGATGATGAGTATCTAAATGATGTAAAAGAGGAAGAGAAATTAAGCTTTGAAAAGATACTAGAAGAAATAGAAGGTAAGGAAAAAACAGAAAAAGAATCTCGAACTATTTTTAAATTTCCTTTTTCATCTTTCTTTAAATTTTGGAAAAGAGAAAACAAAGAAAACAAAGAAAATAAAGAAGAACAAGAAAAAGATGAGGAAAATTAAAAAAGAAGAATGACAAAAAAAATAGAAGAAAATTTAAGAAAACAATTAAATGAATTAAAAAATAAATATGATGTAATTCTTGGAATGAGTGGTGGTGTAGACAGTACATATTCACTTATGCAATTAATAGATAAGAAAAAGAAAGTGCTTGGAATTTATTTAGATTTATTTGAGGATGATAAAAAAACATCTGATGAAAATGCGAAAAAAGCTCAAAAATTAGCAAATAAATTTAATATAGATTTTTTAGTGATACATGAAAAAGAATATTTTAAAGAAAAAGTTCAAGAATATTTTGCTAAAACATATTTAGAAGGTAAAACACCAAATCCATGCAGTATATGTAATAGAGATGTAAAAATGGCTATTCTTTTTGAAATATCAAATATATTAAATGTAAAACATATCGCAACAGGACATTATGCAGGTATAGCTAAATTTAATGATCATCTAGTTATAAAAAGGGGAAAAGAACCTAGAAAAGAACAATCATATTTTTTAGCATTAATAGATAAAGAGTTTTTGAAAAAAATAATTTTTCCAATGCAAGATGTAGAAGATAAAGAAAAAATAAGAGCAAAACTTATAAAACAAAATATAATGGATTTAGAATCAAGCTCAGACAGCCAAGATATTTGTTTTATTCAAAATGGAAAACATATTGAATTTGTAGAAAAATATTTAAAAGAAAAAGAAATAGATAAAAAAAATACAAATATATTTTTACCAAATGGAAAAATTACTAATGGAAAATATATATTTAGTTATACAATAGGTCAAAGAAAAGGAATAGGCGTATCTTATGATAAGCCACTTTATGTAAAAGACATAATTAAAAATGAGAATAATAACGGAAAAGACAAAATAATATTAGATACAAAAGAAAATATGTATGAAGAATTTGTATATATAGAAGATATAAATTTATTTATTCCAGAAAAAGAAATTCCAGAAAATATAAAAGCAAAATTAAGATATTCTAAAACAGAAATAGATGCTAAAATTAAATTTATAAATAAAGATTTAGCCAAGATAATTTTTGAAAAAAAACAAATAAAAGGTGCAAAAGGTCAGATAGCTGCAATATATTTTGAAAATTTATTATTAGGCGGAGGAATTATTAAATAAAAATTATATTAATATAAAAGCTTTTTTAAAAAAGCTTTTTTTTATTGAAATAAAGTATATTATGAATTAACCTTAATATATTAATATAAGAAAAAAGGTGGTATTATGAAATTAGAAAATAAAATAGCAGTAATAACTGGCGGAGCAATGGGGATAGGCAAAGGAATTGCTGAAGTATTTTTAAAAGAAGGTGCAATTGTAAATATTTTAGATTATTCAGACAAATTAGAAGATACATTACAAGAATTTATAAATAAAGGATATGCAAATAAAGTATTTGGACACCAAGTAGATGTTAGAAAAAAAGAAATTATAGATAAAGCAAGAGACAATATATTAGAAAAATTTGGAAGAATTGATGCACTTGTAAATGTAGCAGGTGTTGCAAAAATAGTTAATTTCGAAACTGCTACAGAAGAAGATAGAGATTATCATTTTGATATAAATATAAAAGGTGTTTGGAATGTAACACAAAGTTTTATACCAAATATGGTAAAAAATGAAAAAGGAACAATAGTAAATTTATCAAGTGTTACAGGAACAATGGTAGCAGATCCAGGTGAGGTTGCTTATGCTACATCAAAAGCAGCAGTTAAAGGGTTTACTAAAGGAATAGCTGCAGAATACGCTTCAAAGAATATTAGATGTAATGCAATACTTCCAGGTTATATAATGACACCTATGGTAGATAAAATAGCTATTGATTCAAATAAAGAAAATCCAAAATCTGTTATAGATGGCATAGCTTCTGGTGTACCACTTGGAAGACTAGGTGATCCAACAGAGGTTGGAGAGCTTGCTGCATTTTTATCTTGTGATGAGTCAAGTTATTTAACTGGAACAGATTTCGTAATAGATGGCGGCTCTACACTTCCAGAGACAGTATCAGTGGGAGTATAGTTATATTTAATTTATTAGGGGCTAATGCCCCTACTTTATTTTAAAACATAAAGGATGTAGAAAGATAATTATGTTATTGTATAGTGGAAAAAATATTGGTAAACCAAACTTTTACCTAGAAAAAGAAAATACAAATAAAGATATAGAAAGTAAATATAAAATTGATGTAGAAAAAATATTTTCTTCTTTAAATGATGTTTATAAATATATAGAAGAACTTGTAAATATAGTTAATTCAAATCTTAAGGATTTTGATAAAAAATTAAACGAAGACATAAATGATATAGATGAGCTTTTTTTTATTAACAATCAGTATAAAAGTTTTACTAAAAAAATATATAAAAAGTTAGAAAAAATAGAGGCTTATGTTTTACTTAGAAAATATTTAAATATATATGACGAAAATATAAAAAAAAATAATGAGATAATTTCTAAAGATATTTTTATTGTGAAAACAGAAATCTTTGAATTTTCTAAAAAGATTATAGATTTAAAAGAAATAATAGAAAGAAAAAATCAAAAAAAATCAAACAAAAATAATGAAAAAGAAGAAAAAGAAAATCAAGATAGAAAAACATTAAATAATAAAATTATGGAATATTATAAAAATATTAATGTTTTAAAAAACATTAAAGATGAAGAAGAATATACTAAATTATTAAATGATAATATCTTATTATATATTTCTATATATGAATTTTTTAAACAAGATAAAAATTTATTTGAAAATAATTTTGGATATGATGAAAATATAAGAAAAAAGGACATAAATATAATTATTAATAATATATTTAATTTAAAACATTTAAAAGAATATAATAATATAAAAAAAATTGCTCAAAAAAATATAAGTAATAATAAAAAAGAATATGATATAAATAAAATTGAAAAACTAATAATAGATTCTAGTAAGATTTTAGATGAAGATTATAATAAAAAAATAAATAAAATATTAAATAATAACCAAATAGATATTTTTAAAAATAAGAATAAAATACCAAAAAACACAACAATTCCAAAATATAAAGGGTATATTTTATTGCAAAACACTAAAAATAATATAGATATATTTACATTTGCTCATGAGATAGGACATTTAATAAGATATGTATATGTAGATAAAGAATATGGGGAAAATTTTATAGAAGAATCTTTTGCAATATGTAATGAATTTTTGTTTTTAGATTTTTTAATAAATAATGAAAAATTAAAAAAAATATATTTTGATGATATAAATAATGCTATTTTATCTTTTTTAAGTAAAGTTTTTGATACAATAGAATGTTTTTTATTTCAAGAATATTTACTAAAAGAATTAGAAAATGAAACTAAAGAAAATACAATGGAAAAGATATTAGAAAAAAGAAAAATAAATTTAGAAAAAATGGGATATAAAAATATAACTATAAAAATGAAAGATTTTGCATTAAAACCATCATATTTAAGGCCATATTATTCTTTAAACTATTTTATAGGGATATTTTTAGGATTTGAAATGTTTCAAAATATAAAAAATAAAAGAAAATGCATAATTGAAAAGAAAAATCTTGAATTTAAAGATATATTAATATTTTCTGAAAAAAAGAATTTAAAAGATGTAATAGATATAAAAGCTTTGTTTGATTATTTTAACAATATATTAAAATAGCCCTATTTTAAAGTATTTTTACTTACCTTCTTTTTGCTTTTTTAGCTAAAAAATGGTATAATTATATTGTAGTTAAGGAGGGGAGTATGGAAAATTTAAATAAAAAAAGCGGTGATGAAATAATAGATAAAAACTTTGATATACTTTCTATAAAAAAAGAAATGGAAATAGAAAATATATTTTTAACAGATCAAAATATACAAGATTTAAAAGCATTAAATAATGGAAATACTACTGTAGATGAGTTAGTATCTAAGGCTTTTAAAGAAATATCTAATTTAGAATAAAAAAGTAGGTAAAAAATGATAAGTCCATATGAAGCAAGAGAATCTAATTATTGTTACAAAGGAACGAATGTATTAAAAAATAAAGCTAATATAAAGAGTTTAGAAAATTTAGAAAAATTAGAAAAAGATATAGTAACATATAGATTATATGAATTAAGACAAAAAGGAATTACTGGAGAGTTTGATAAAAAGCATTTTATAAATATACATAAAAATATATTTAAAGACATATACGATTTTGCAGGAAAATATAGAAATGAAAACATAGCTAAAGGATCTTTTTTATTTTCTAATTTTGAATTTATAGATTATTCACTAGATGAAATATTTAAAGATTTAAAAAAAGATATGGAAAGTGGTATTTTTGAGAATAATAAGATAAGTGATTTTGCTAAAAAATTAGCATATTATTATGCAGAATTTAATGTGGTACATCCATTTAGAGAAGGAAATGGAAGAACTACAAGAGAGTTTTTAAGACAGCTAGCTTTAAAATATGGATATATTTTAGACTTTACAAGAATTTCTGCAGATGAAATTTTAAGAGCAGCTATTAAGTCCATAACAGATATAACAGAACTTACAGAAGTTTATGAAAAAGCTCTTAAAAAGAAATTTTAATAAAAGGATATATGCAGTTTATGTATATATCCTTTTTAAAATATTAATGAATTTATTTAAAAAAATAATTAATTAATATATAATGATATTAATTAATAAAATATAAGGATTAGTATGTATAATAAAAAGTTTAATAAAATAAACAAAAATATGGTTTGCTTAATAACATTAATTTTAATTATTTTAAATATATTTAGCTTAAATATATTTGGTTTAACAAATGAAATAGATTTTATAGATATTGGAGCAAAAAAAACAAGTAGTGATGACATAAAGTTAAAATTAAAAACTTGGGATGTTAATATTTTAGTAAATGATGATGGTAGCCTTAAAATAACAGAAACTTGGGATGCTAAATACAATGATATAACAACTATGTTTAGAAATTTTGGAAATGCAGTTAAAGAAAACAATTTAAGTGATGTAAGCATTTATGAAATTACTGAAAAAAATGAAAGAAAAAAATTTAATAGAAATAATTATGAGTATAAGAAAAGTTATGGAAATTTTCATGTAGCTATGGGGCCAAAAAATGAAATGGAAATAGCTTGGGGAATAGACAAGAAAAAAAATAGAGGAAAATATGAAATAAATTATGTTTTAAAAGGTGCTAATATAAAAGATAATAATATTCATATATTTCATAGAATTATAGGAGACAATAATATTCCAGCAGAAAAATTTACAATGAAAATAAAAGCTTCAGGATATAATTTAAATCAAAACAATTCAGTTATCTTTGGAAGAGGTGGAAATAATTTTACTGCAAAATATGAAGATGGTATAATAAAGGTTGAGACTAACAGTGGTTTAAAACTTGGACAAACTGTTGAATATAGGCTTATTTATCCTAAAAAAGGTTTTAAAAATATTGTGAACTCAGATTATAAAAAAATTATAGAATATGAGAAGGCTGTTAATAAATGGGCATTAAATGAAAAAGAAAAGAACTTTAAAAAAAATATAAACTCATCTTTTTATGAAGAAATGAGTTATATTGTATTTTGCTCATTTATTTTAACATTTATTACACTTTTAATTAATAAAGCTTTAAAATATAAAAAAATATATAAAACTAGAAAAGATTATATAAAAGATTTTGAATATTATACAGAAGTTCCAGAAAATATAGATTTAAATTTAGATAAATTAAGATATTTTTTATCTAAGAAAAAAGCAAGAATAAAGGATAAAAATTTCCTTCAAGCAATTATTTTAAAAGCAAATTATTTAAATATTTTAAAAATAGAAAAAGAAAATCCTTTAGATGAAAAATCTGGTATAAAATATATAGTAAATGAAGAAGAATATGAAAAAAATAAAATGGATTTTTCAGATTTTGAAAATTTAATTCTAAAAACATTTATTGAAAACATAGATGAAAAAAATGAAATAACACAAGACAAATTAGTTGATGAACTTTCATATAAAACGAGTGAATATAATAAAGAAAAATATTTTATATTTGAAAAAACAGAAGAAAGATTAGAAAAAGAAGGATATATAAAAAAAGGAGAAAACAAAGAAGAAAAAGTATTATCTTTAATTTTAAAAATAATAGGAACAATGCTTATTGTATTAGGATGTCTTTATTTTCTAAAAACTAACTCAATAGAGGGTATAGGAATATCTAGAGTAATTTCTTTTTTACCAAAAAAATATTTTATATCATATGGGCTTTTAATAATTGCTACACTTTTATGTATTTTTATTGTAAAAAAATACAAGAATAATAATTATACAATAAAAGGTATGCAAACAGAAAAAGAAGTAATGGCATTTAAGAAACATCTTGTAGACTTTTCTAGAATAGAAGATCATGACGAAAGAGGAATAAGTATATGGGGGAAAATTTTAATATATGCAACAATATTTGGAATTTCTAAAAAAGTTTTAAAACAATTAAAATTAATAAATCCTGAAGTATATGATAATTTATATATAAATAGTAATATTGGATTATTTTATGCAAATGCTTTTAACACTAGCCAAATGAATACAATAACAGGAAATTATGAAACAGGCTCAAGTTACGGAGGATTCTCTGGAGGCGGAGGATTTTCAGGCGGATTCGGTGGCGGATCTGGAGGTGGAAGATAGATGGACAAAATAAATGAAATAGATTTAAAAAAAGAAGAAAGCAATTTTAAGAAAAATATAAGATATAAAAGACTTAAGAATTTAATAATTGCTTTATCTTTAATTGCAACAATAATATTTTTAATAATTATTTTAATTTCAAAAAATAATGAAAAATATAATAAAATGGAAATATATTCAAAACTTAATCCAAATGGAAATATTGAAATAAAAGAAGAAATAAAATTTTTTGAAAATAATTCAGATTATTATACAAGGATAATTCCATATAATGAGGAAAATATAAAGAACTTAGATATTAGATATGTTATAGATAAAAGAGCAGTAAAAGCAAAAGAAATAACAAAAGAACAATATGATAAATTAGACAAAAAAGATAAAAATAATTTATACTATTATATTGCATATATTAACAATGAAGATAAACTAGAAGATTCAAATATAAAAGATAAAATTATTTTCAAAACAAATGAAGATAAGGAAAAAGAAGAAAAACAAAAAGAACAACAAGAAAAAGAAATAGAGCAAAATAATAAAAAAAGAAGAATTGTAATTTATATCCCAAAGAATAAAGAATTTAAAAAAACAAAAACAGCAATGATTGGATACAGGGTATCTTCTGGAATAAAAAAATATAAAGATGTATCTGAAATGGAATATAAAATAATAGATTCAAAAGATGAAAATTACTTAAAAAATCTAAAACTTGAAATGGAGTTCCCAAATGAAGGTATAAGAAAAGAAGAAGCAAAAGCGTGGTTTTTTGGCATTTATGATGGGAATATAAATATTAATTCTAATAAAATTATATTTGAATTAAAAAAAGATCTAAAAGCAAGTGAAGGATTAAAAATAGTTTCATTATTTGTAAATGATAAATTAGATAAAAATATAAAAGCTGAAAACAAAGAATATAAAAAAGAAGGTATAAATTTTTACAATAATGAATTTGATAAGCAAAATAAATTTATAGAATCAGAAATTAAAAGAAAAAACAATATTGTTTTAAAAAATAATATTATAATATATATATCTGCTGCTATATTTGCAGCTTTAACAGTAAAAATATCTGCAGATATAATAAATGAAATAAGTTATAGAAAAGATATTGAATCTGTTATTAAAAGTTTTAAATATTATAATAACCCACCAGAAGAATTCAAATTTAATTTTACAAAAATATATCCACTTGTTGGAACATCTTTAGATAATGTATTTAAAAGTATTTTTCTAAAATTAATTTATAAAGGATTAATAATCCCTAAAAAACAAAAAAAACTATTTTCTCTTCAAAATTATAATATACTTTCAGGGATAAATCATAATAAGAAAAAAAGAGATATAGTAAAAGACTTACCAGATATAGAATATACTTTTTTATTAGATGAAGAGGACTATATAAGACAAGAGGGAATAGGATATATTTTACCAGAAGATAAATATGTTTATGATGTTTTAAAAAGTATATCTAATGATAATGAATTTAATTTTTCAGAACTTAATGAATATCTTAAAAAGAATTATAAACCACATATAGAAGAAAATTTAAACAAACTTGTTTATCTTGAAAAAAAAGAACTTTTACAAAATGGTTATTTTGATAAAGATACAAATAAAAAAGATTTAAATATAATGAAACAAAAAACATTTAATATTTTTATACTATTAATATTCTTGAGTTTAAGTATTATATTTTATAAGGATTTTAAATTTCCAATATATATAAGTATATTCACATTTTTAATATATATATTAAACTCAATAAAATATAAAATACATCTAAAAGGAATAAATGCAAAAGGACTTCAAGCAGAAGCTCAAATAATTGGATTTAGAAACTTCTTAAGAGATAGTTCACTTTTAGATTTAAAATCAGATAATAAAAAAGACATAAATTTTATAAGACAATACTTAATGTATTCAGTATTTTTTGGAATATCTGATAGATTTATTCAAAAATCGACACAGTATAATGATGTAAATTTTAGAAAAATATACAAAGATCTTGAAATTGAAGAAGAAAAATTAAAAGATAAAGACTTAGATGAAGAAGACTTGAATTTTAAATATGGAGATTGCCAATATGTGTTAAAGAAAATTCAAGAAAGTATAAATATTTCAAAAACATATTATGCTACTGGTTTTAAATTAAATGAAACTAAAAATAAAATATATGAAAATATTAAAAATAAAAAAATATAAAATGGAGGAAGATATGTCAGGACATAGTAAATGGAACAATATTAAACAAAAAAAAGGAAAACAAGATGCAATTAAAGGAAAAATCTTTACAAAAATTGGAAGAGAAATTTCAGTAGCTGTAAAAGAAGGTGGACCAAATCCAGACACAAATGCAAAATTAAGATATGTTATAGCTAAGGCAAAAGCTAACAATATGCCAAATAATAATATAGAAAATGCAATAAAAAAAGCTAGTGGTGAAGGAAATCAAAACATTTTTTATGAAATGGTATATGAAGGATATGGAAAAGGTGGAGTTGCAGTAATAGTAAATGCACTTACAGATAATAAAAACAGAACAGCAAGTGATATAAGACATGTATTTGGAAAATTTGGAGGAAATCTAGGAGAGCCTGGAAGTGTTGCATATAATTTTAGCAAAAAAGGTGTTATAGTAATAGAAAAAGAACAATATAAAGACAAAGAAGAAGAAATTATGATGGAAGTATTAGATGCAGGAGCAGAAGATTTTAAAGAATATGACGAAGTTTATGAAATTCTAACAAGTCCAAATGATTTTGATGCAGTTAATACAAAAGTAGAAAAGTTAGGAATACAAGCAATAGAAGCAGGGATACAAAGTGTAGCAAATTTAAAGGTATCTGTAGATGATGCAACAAGTGAAAATATACAAAAACTAATTGAAGCATTAGAAGATTTAGATGATGTTCAAGAAGTTTTTACAAATATGGAATAAGATAAAAAAATAAAACCTTTCTGTAAAATTTATAGAAAGGTTTTTTATTATAAATTCATATATTTAAATATTTAATAATCTTTATCAAATTCATCATCTAGTTCTATTTCAAAATCATCTTTATCTAAATCAATTTCTTCTTTGCTTCTTTCACTTAAAACTGTTATTGCATAGTCTTTATTTTTTTTGTTTTTTACAAAATTTTCGAAATTTTTTTCTTCTTTATCTTTATCTTTTTTGCTTTCTTTTATATCACCATTTTTAAAGTCTAATGATTCTATTTCAATATTATCTACAACTGAAATTAAATTTGCATTTTTAAGAAGAGTAGATGTGTATTTTTCTTTTAAATCTTTTTCATAATTATCATATTTTTTTTGAATTTTTTCTTTTTGTTTTAAAGAAAGGTCTGATTTGTTTAATTCACTTTTAAGAAAATTTTCATATTCCTCAAGCTTATGATTATATACTTGGCTTGAAAGAAGAATATTACCACGAATAACTGCAGCATCTGTTATTGAAGAATTACCATCAATTAGTCTTCTTGAATCTTCACCATCTAAAAAACTTCTTCCAGCAGCTAGACCTTCTACAGCAACACATTGTCTTTTGTATTTAGGATATGAATAATGATTATTACTTTTTGAGTAGAAAAGTAAATCTTTAAGCTGTTTAGTATCACCACTATATTTAGAACTTCTTTCAACTTGAACTTTTCCATCAACTGCAGCAATATATAAATCGTCAAAAGCTTCCTTTTTCTTATCTGAAAGTTCTCTTGTATCTACTTTTTCTAAAGCGGAAAGTAATTTTTCTTTAGAAATATTTTCTGTATGACCAACTAAAAAATCTGCATTATCTATTAAAAGTTTTTGAGCTTTTTTATATATTTCAGAATTTTTATCTATATTTTTATTATTTAGTATAGGTATGGCAAAAGCAAGCTCTGAAAAATTTTCAAACTCAGAATCTTTTCCCATAACCATTTCATACATAAAATAATTATCTAAAGAATAATTTTCATTATTAGTAATATAATTATTTTCTAAATCTATATATGATTCTAATTTTGCGTTTCTAAGAACAGTATTAGCAGCATTTAAAACAGCTTGATCTAATTTTGCATTTGGATTAAGTTCCATTGTTTGCTCTTCAATTGAATAAGAGTTTAAAGACATAGAAATTTCCCTAGATAAATTAGGATCATTTAAAAATATAGACGAAATAACACCTACAGAAAGAAGAGTAACAGCTAATTTTTTGGGAAATTTACCTTTATATTTTTTATTTTTATTTTGTTTTTTAGGACCTTTAATTGTTTTCTTTTCAATACTTGGATTTTGAATATTATTATTTTTATTTTTTTTCAAATCAGCATAATTAACAAAATCTAAATTATCGTAATCATATTGGCTCATATTATTCTCCTAGTAAAATTTATTTAATTTAAGAATATATGAAATTAAATAAAAATTGAATAAATATGTATAAAATGATACATTAAGTATATGAAAAAAGAGATATAAAAGGATTAAGCTCTTTATTTTTTTCAGTATGTATAATATAATTTTAAGAAGAAAATAAAGTAAACCTATGGGGAAAAAATGAAAGATAATGAATTTGAAAAAAGAAAAAAAAATGTAGAAGATTTAAAGAAAAAACTTCAGGAATTAAAAGAAAAAGTAGAAACTGAAGAAAACAAAAAAGATCAAGTATTTGCATCAGATGAAACAATAATGATGCCAAAAAAAGCAAAAGATGAAATAAAAAAAATATATGAAAAAGCAAATGAGAAATTAAAAGAAGACAAAGAAAAAGATATATTAAAAGAAAAAGAAGATCTAAAAAGAAAGAGAGAAGAAAGATTAAAAGAAAAAAGAAAAAAACAACTAGAACTAATAAAAAGAGAAAAAGAAGACAAAAAAATAAAAGAACAAATGGTGGAGGAGGATTTGAAAAAAGGAAAAAAAGTACCATTCAAAAAACTAAGCGGAAAACAAAAAGCAAAAGTTATAACTAAAAATATCTTTTTAACAATAATTTTCTTAATAATAATAGCGATCGGACTTCTTATTGGTTATGTTTACGGGCTTTTCGGAAATGATATGGGAATAGATAAAAATCTTCTTGATGGTCCAGCACAAACAACAGTAATTCATGATAGAGATGGAAAAGAAATCGCTAGACTTTCAGATGATGAAAGAAGAACAGTTATAAAACTTAATGAAATGGGCAAATATATACCAGAAGCATATATATCAATTGAAGACCAAAGATTTCATGATCATCCAGGAATTGACGTTAAAAGAACATTTGGAGCTGTTTTTAATTACACAATAAAAAGAAAATCAAGTTATGGTGGAAGTACAATAACACAACAGCTTGTAAAAAACATAACAAATGATAATGATCGTAGTGCAGCAAGAAAAGTAAGAGAGTTTTCAAGAGCTCTTCAACTAGAACAAAGAATGTCAAAAGATGAAATATTAGAACTTTATCTTAATTTGATATTTGTTGGTGGAGAAAATGTTTATGGTATAGCACTTGCTTCAGACTATTATTTCTGCAAAAAACCAGCAGACTTAAAATTAGAAGAAGCAGCATTTTTAGCAGGAATAAATCATTCACCTGGAATGTATAATCCATATATGGAAAAAGGTTTTCATTTAGACAAAAATGATGAAAAAGTTATAGATAACAAAAAGCAATATAATGAATATGTAAAAATGCAAGAAAAGATAAAAGATAGAACAAATACAGTTCTTGGAAAAATGCATGAACTTAATAAAATATCTGATGAAGAATACAATAAAGCTTTAGCAAATACTAAAAAAGGACTTAATTTCAAAAAAGGAAATTTAGTAAAATCTACATATGAATATTCAAACATAGCTGATGCGGCAATTGATGAAGCTATAGATGCAATTTCAGAAAAAAGAAAAATTGAGAAAAAGGTAGCAAAAATAGTTCTTCTAAGAGGAGGATATCATATATACACAACTCAAGATTCAAAAATGCAAAAACAAGTTGAAAATGCAATGAGATCAAAACAACATACATTATATAGCGTAGAACATAAAGATAAAAAAGGAAAACCATATAAAACACAAGCAACAACAACAATAATTGATCACAAAACAGGACAAATAGTAGCAGCAGTAGGTGGGCTTGAAGACGAAGTTAGAATGAAAAGAGGTGATTGGAATAGAGTAACTAGAACGTTAAGACAACCAGGATCTGCAATAAAACCAATTGCAGTAACAGCACCAGGTCTTGAAAGCGGAAAAATTACTTTAGGGCATACATTTAATGATACTCCATATGAAAAAAATGGCTGGAAACCTCAAAACTTCTCAAGAACATTTAGTGGAAGAACAACTGTAAGAAAAGCATTAGTAAAATCTTTGAATATACCTCAAATACGACAATTAGAAAGAATATCTCCAAAATATGCAGCAGATTTTCTAAGAAAAATGAATTTTGATGTGGCAGAAGAAGACAATAATAATTTAGCAATAGCAATTGGAGGATTTACAAGAGGATTTACAAATATAAACATGGCATCAGCATATGCTATGATCGCAAATGATGGAGAATTTATAGAGCCTACATTTATTGTAAGAATTGAAAATAGTAGAGGAGATACAGTATATAAACCAGAACCAAAAAGAGAAAGGGTGATGAGTCAAGGAAATGCATTTTTACTAAAAGATGTATTGAAAGGAAGTACTAATAGAGGAGAAATTTGTGCACAAGGATATATACCAAATATTGATGTTGCTGCAAAAACAGGAACAACAGATAATTTCTTCGATTCATATTATTGTACATTTTCAAATTATTATACTGCAGCAACTTGGTATGGCTTTGATAAAGCAGAAAGCTTTAATAATAGCGGAAGATATTTTAATCCAGCAATGGATATATTAAGTAATATCTTTAAACAAATACATGCAGGAAAACCAGGCTCAAGATTTAAAAAACCAGATAATATAATAAAAGAAACAGTTTGGTTTAATGACTTTAAAAAGGCACCAGCAGGAGTAAGAGGAACATTAACAGAGTTATTTGTAAAAGGAACAGAACCTAAAGAAAATGGTGCAGGCGATTATGTTACAGTTAGAATTTGTAAAAAAAGCGGAAAACTTGCCACAGATGATTGTGATCCAAAAGATGTAGAAGTAAGAAGTTTCAAAAAAGGAACTGAACCAACAGAATATTGCAATGAATGTAAATCTCATAATAAATCTAAAAATGATCAAGCTGATAGAGAGGTAAATGATATAATAGCTACTTTTAATAGATTAGGAAATATAAATAATTACACAAGTGAAAATAGGTCACAATTACTTTTGGCAAAAAATCTATATGAATCTGCTAGTAGTGAAGCAAAAGCAAAACTTTCTCAAGGAATAAAAAATAAATACAATCAAATAGTTGCAAAACTGGCACAATTTAATAATGAAACAGAGCAAAATGCAGCAAATAATGTTATTAATAAAATAAATAAAATACCAGGAAATATAACTGAAGAAAATAAAGGAGCAGTAAGCACAGCTATAAATTCAGCGAGAATTTCGTATAATGCACTAACTCCATCTGCAAAAAAATTAGTAACAAATTATTCAAGACTTGTAGATGCAGAAAAAAAATTAAAAGGATTAAATTAAAAAATGGACATAAAAATATATAATTCGCTAACAAGAAAAAAAGAAATTTTTAAACCAGTAGAAAAAGGTGTTCTTAAAATGTATTCATGTGGTCCAACAGTATATAATTTTGTACACATAGGAAATTTAAGAGCATACTTTTTCATGGATATTATTGTTAGAACATTTAAATTCAACAACTATAAAGTATATAATGTAATGAATATAACAGATGTAGGACATTTAGTATCTGATGGTGATGAAGGTGAGGACAAAATGCTTGTAGCTTCAAAAAGAGAAAATAAATCTCCTTTTGAAATAGCAAAGTTTTATGAAAAAGTTTTTTTTGAAGATATTAGAAATTTAAATATATTAATGCCTAAAAAAATAGCGAGAGCAACAGAACATATAAAAGAAATGGAAAATTTCGTAAAAATTCTTTTAGAAAAAGGATTTGCATATGAAACTAAAAATACAATTTATTTTGATACTTCAAAAGTTAACAATGGAAAACCTATTTTAGCAAAACAAAAAGAAGGAAAACTTGCAGGTGCAAGGATAGAATTAGATACTGAAAAGAAAAATCCAGATGATTTTGCTCTTTGGATAAAAGCACCAGAAAATCATATAATGAAATGGGATAGCTTTTTTGGAAAAGCATATCCAGGATGGCATTTAGAATGCTCTGTAATGTCTGAAAAATATTTGGGTAAAACATTTGACATTCATACTGGTGGTACTGATCATATTCCGGTACATCATGAAAATGAAATAAAACAATCAATAGGTAAAAATGGATGTGCTCCATGTAATTACTTCATGCATGTTGAATTTTTGCAAGTAGATGGCGGCAAGATGAGTAAAAGCATTGGTAATGTATATACTTTAAAAGAATTAAAAGAAAAAGGATTTGATCCATTAGATTTTAGATATTTTCTAATGCAGTCAAGTTATAGAAAACCAATTAATTTTACATTTGAATCATTAAATGCATCAAAAATTGCTCTTAATAATTTAAGAAAAGAATATTTAAAGATAAAAAAAGAAGCTGATGATGAAGAAAATACAAAAGTATTTGAAGAAAATATAAATGAATTTAATGAAACAATAAATGATGATATGAATATAACTAAAGGATTAAGCATATTATGGAAAATAGTAAAAAGTGAAGAAATAAATAAAATAACAAAATTAAAATTAATAGAAAAAATGGATGAAGTTTTTGGACTGGATATTAAAAATAGTGAAAAATATATAGATACAAAAGAAGATGATATAGAAATAAATGATGAAATAAAAAAATTATTAGAACAAAGAAAAGAAGCAAGAGAAAATAAAAATTTTGAACTTTCAGATAAAATACGAGAGATATTATATGAAAAAGGATATAATGTTATAGATAAAAAAGAAGGTCAAAAAATAGAAAAAAGGTGTAATTAATGAAAAATAAAAAGAAAATTAATTTTTTTGAAAAATACTTTATATCTGCTGTAAATGTAGATAAATTTTCTAAAATATTAGAATTAAAAGAAAGAGGTAGTAAATATTTATTTTTACTTATACTACTTTTTTCAATATTATCTTCATTAATAATTACGAGTATTATTAAACCAAAAATATTAAATGAATTAAAAAATATTCCAAATTTTAAAATAGAAGAAGGGAAATTTACATTTGAAGATAAAGAAGAAAATTCAAATTCTAAATATTATAAAAAAGAATTTAAAATAGGAACAATTTTCCCAAATATAAATTCAAATCAAATATTAGACTTAAAAAATGGAATACAAAAAGAAAAATTAAATCAAATAAAAGAAATAAATAACGGAAAAAATGAAAAAGAATTAAATTTAGTAGATGAATATATAAAAAAAGAAGCAAAAGAAAATAATATAAGTGAAAAAGAATTAAAAGAAAATATAAACATACTTGAAAATTCAAATATACTTGTAATAAAAGATGGCTTTATATTTAGAGTAAATTCAGAAAAGTATATACCTTTTAGTCTTTTAATAAATGATAAAAATATATCAAAAACAGATATATATAATCTAACAGAAAAAAATATGTATAAAGCTTTAATACCATCATTAATTATATCTAATATAGTTGTAATGGGAATAATAACATTATTCATGAAACTGGCAGGTTCTATATACATGTCTATAAATATTATATTTGGAAATAAATTAATATATGTAATAAGAGATATAAGAAAAAAAATAGGAAATTTTGCATTATCTGGACCATTAACAATATTTTTAATACTTCAAATACTTACAATTGCAGATTATATTAAAAACATAGACTTTTTCTTTATTTCAGTTATAATATATTTAATATATATAGAAATAATTTCAAGAATAGTCTTAAATGATAAAGATTATATAAAAAATATAATGCAAAACTATAGAATTCAAACAGTAATAGGAAATCCTGAAGAAATTATGCAAGATATAGAAGAAAATGAAAAAGCTAAAAAAGAAAAACTAAAAAAATTAAAAGAAAAAGAAAAAGAAGAAAAAAATAGCGAAGAAGAAAGGCAATAAATGAAAAACAAAACACCAGAAGAAAATGAAAAAAATATGATTGAAGAATATGGATATATAGATATAGATAATCAAGATGATAAAAATCCGAAAAATGATGGAAATAATTTTTTTAAAAATAATAAAAATACAATTATAATTATTTCAGTAATTATTTTGGCAATTTTAGGAAGCATAATTATATCTAAATCAAGAGAAAATAAAGAAAAAAAATATACATATAATGATTTTATATTAGATCTTCAAGATGAAAAAATACAAAAAGTAAGAACAGAAACAGGTAGTAGAACTGTTCAAATTTTATTAAAAGATGAAGAAACAATAAAAGAAGAAAAAGCATTAAGAAAAAAATTAGAAGATGAAAAAGATGAAGCAAAAAAGGCAAAAATAAAAGAAGATATAAAAAAATATCGTGAAAAGAAAAAAGCAGAATTTATAGATAGTGAAAATGAACAAAAAAATCAAGCTTCATTTAGTAAATTAAAATTAAACAATGAAGACAAAAAGAAAGAAAAAAATAGAACTAAAACACTAGTTGTACCAGAAATACAAACATTTTCAGAATTTGTTCAAGATAAGATAAAAAATGGTAGTGATGTAATTTTTGAAGTTACAACACCACCTATATATTTAAGCATAATTTCTGGATTGTTTAATTTACTTCCATTTATATTATTTGCAGTATTAATATATTACACTTTAAAAATGCAAAATTTTGGAAATAAAAATAAATTTTATGATGATGAAGCAAAACAAGAATCTAAAATAAAATTCTCAGATGTAGCAGGACTTGATGAAGAAAAGGGTGAACTTGTTGAGATTGTAGATTTTCTAAAAAATCCTGACAAATACAGTAAAATGGGAGCAAAAATACCAAAAGGTGTACTTTTATATGGTTCACCTGGTACAGGTAAAACACTAGTAGTTAAAGCAATAGCAGGTGAATCTGGAGTACCATTTATATCTATGAGTGGTTCAGAATTTGTTGAAATGTTTGCAGGACTTGGAGCATCAAGAGTTAGAAAATTATTTGAACAAGCAAGAAAAGTAGCACCATGTATAATATTTATAGATGAAATAGATGCAATAGGAACAGTTAGAACAAATGGAGGTTCTGGAGGAGATAGTGAAAATAATCAAACATTAAATCAATTATTAGTTGAAATGGATGGATTTGATTCAAGTGATAATATTATTGTAATTGCAGCAACAAATAGGCCAGAACTTTTAGATCAAGCACTGTTAAGACCAGGAAGATTTGATAGACATATCTCAATTCCAAAACCAGATATAATAGGAAGAGAAGAGATATTAAGACTTCATGCAAAAAACAAACCATTTGCAAAAGATATTAATTTTAAAGAGCTTGCAGGAGATACAGCAGGATTTACAGGAGCAGATCTTGCAAATATATTAAACGAAGCAGCAATACATGCAACAAGATACAAAAGATCTGAAATAATACAAGAAGATATTGAAGAAGCAATTAAAAAAGTAACAATAGGACTTGAAAAACAAAATAGAGTTGTATCAAAGAAAGATAGAAAAATAACAGCATATCATGAAAGTGGACATGCAATCGTAAGCAGATGTCTTAAAACAACAGAAAAAGTAAAAGAAGTATCAATTATATCAAGGGGTATGGCAGGTGGATATACAATGTATAAAACATCTGAAGATAAATCTTATATGTCTAAAACTGAACTTATGGAAAAAATAATTTCACTTTTTGGTGGTAGAGCTGCAGAAGAAATATATATAAATGATATATCAACTGGTGCAAGTAATGATTTAAAAGTTGCAACAAATATCGCTAAAGAAATGATAATAGGATATGGTATGAGCAGCAAAATTGGTCCGGTTTCAATGCATTTTGATGATCCAAATGATCTTCATTTCTTAGGTTTAGATATTACAAAAGAAACAGGAAATGAAATAAAAAAAGTCTTAGTTGAAGGATATAAAGAAGCTATAAAAATTTTAAAAAGCCAAGAAGATACAATACATGATTTATCTAAAGTTCTTATGGAAAAAGAAAAAATAACTGGAGAAGAATTCGAAGAAATATTTGAAAGAAATCAAAAAGATAATAAATATTTAGATTCAAGTTATAATGGAGAGTAAAATGGAAAATTCAAAAAAAAATAATGCAATAGCTTTATTAGTAATAGTTATATCACTAGCGCTTATTGCAGGAATAGTTTATGGATTAATTATTTTAAACTCAAATAGAAAAAAAACTAATGAAAAAAATTATGAAATTAATAAACAAAATGAAAATAATAAAGAAGATACGATTCAACAAAATTTTGATAAAATAAAAGAACAATTAAAATAGAAGGAATAAAAATGATAGGTAATTATATAATATCATTCATACTAGCCATGCTTACATCATATATATTAATGCCATATGTAATAAGATTTGCATATAAAGTAGGTGCAGTAGATAAACCAGAAAATAAGAGAAAATTACATAAAAAACCCACAGCAAGGATAGGTGGAATTTCAATTATTATTGCATCTATATTTGCATTTTTATATTTATTAATTGCATCATATTTTGAAAAACATATAAATATTAACTTTTTCTTAATATATAAAAAGAATTTTATAGGAATAGGAATTTCAATTATATTAATATTAATAATGGGCTTTTTAGATGATTCAAGAGACTTAAATGCATTTGTAAAATTATTTATACAATCATTAATAGCAATAATAACAATAATATTTGGGATAAGAATAGAAAATATTAATATATTAGGTGGAAATGCAATAAATTTAAATATAATACTTACATATATAATAAGTTTTTCTTGGATAATACTTGTAATGAATGCAATAAATTTAATTGATGGAATAGATTGTTTGGCAACTGGAATTGTAGTAATAACTATTATATCTCTTATAGTTATATTTAAAATAAATTCCTCACCAATAGTTGCAACATTTTTAGCAATTCCTCTTGTAGGTGCAATACTTGGATATATGCCTTTTAACAAAACCCCAGCTAAAAGTTTCGTAGGAGATACAGGAACTAATTTTTTAGGATATATGTTAGCAGTAATATCTATAATGGGTGTTGCTAAAACATATACTCTTGCAATTATAATTGCACCATTAATATCACTTATACTTCCACTATTTGATACATTTTTTGCAATAATTAGAAGAATTGTAAAAAACAAATCTTTAAAAGGGGTTTTTAAAGCAGATAGAGGACATATTCATCACAAACTTTTAGACAAAGGTTTAATGCCTAAACAAGTTGTATATATTTTTTATTTAGTAACTGCATTTGCTGGACTTTTTGCAATATTAATACTTGAAGGAAATATATACAAAATTGTATCATTTATAGTAATTGTAGGTCTTTTAGCAATTATTGGATTAAATGATATATTAAAAGAAATAAAAGAAGAAAACAAAATATTTAATGAGAAGAAAAATTAATGAAAGAAAAAAAACGTAAATTAACAAAATCTGAAGAAATTTCAAAAAGTATAATGACAAATTTTAGAAAAAAAATATATGCTCCATTTTTAAATGCACTTGATAAATATAATATGATAGAAGATGGAGACAATATAATGGTATGTATTTCTGGAGGAAAAGATTCTTTTCTTCTTGCTAAATGTTTAACAGAAATACAAAAATATGGAAACAAAAAATTTAAATTAAATTATGTTTTAATGGATCCAGGTTTTTTACCAGAAGTTATAGAAAAAATTAAAAAAAATGCAGAAATTTTTGGATTTGATTTAAAAATATTTAAAAGAAGAATATTTAAAATAGCAGAAAAACAAGAAAAAGGAGCCTGTTATCTATGTGCAAAGATGAGAAGAGGCTCTCTTTATGGAATAGCAGAAGAAATAGGTGCAAATAAAATTGCCTTAGGTCATCATATGTCAGATGCTATAGAAACAATACTTCTTAATATTTTTTGGGGTTCAGAATTTAAAGCAATGATGCCAAAATTAAAAAGTTCTAATTTTAAAGGATTAGAACTTATAAGACCGTTATATTTAGTAAATGAAGAAGATATAATTGCATGGAGGGAATATAATAATTTAGAATTTATTAAATGCGCATGTCCACTTACAGATTATAAACAAAAGAAAGAGGAAGTTTCTAAAAGAGATGAAGTAAAAAAATTAATAAAAAATCTTAAAAAAGAAAATCCTAATATAGAAAAAAGCATTTTTAATGCAAGTGAAAATGTAAATCTAGATGCAATTTCAAGATGGAAAATAAATGGAGAATTGCATACATTTTTAGAAAATTATTAAAAAAATAAAGAGTAAAAAATGAAAAAAACAATAAAAACATCAAAAAAAAGGAATTTATTAAATAATATAAATACAGATAATTTAATATATTTATTTATATTATTTTGTCCGATTTATGATGTTTTTTTATATTTTTTAAAAAATCAAAATTTAAAAATATTAAATAATTTACCTTTAATTTTAATGTCTTTAATTTTTATAATAGATATTTTTAAAAAAAATAATAATGAAAAAGATGAATATAAAAAAATAAAAATAATAACTATTTTTACAATAATAATATTATTTTTATTTAAAAATTTAAAAAATATTTTAGAGTATAAAAATGCTATATTTTTATTAATTTGTTTAAATTTAATGTATTCGGAATTTAAAGAGAAAAGAACAGAAAAATTATCTCTTGCAATAAATTATTCTGGATTTATTTATTTATTTTTTACAATATTTGCAATGCTTACAAATACAGGAAATTTTTATATAAATAAAACAACTTTTAGAAAAAGTTATTTTGGTTGGTTTAATAATATTGATGAAGTCGGCCTTTTGTTTATGATGTTTTTACCTTTTTTAGTAAATTTTTTAAAAAATAAAAGAGAACAAACATTAATATATTTAGAAATAGCAGGTATTTTTATTTATCTTAGTATAATAATATACCAAAAGAAGTTTTTGGTATCATCAGTTAGTTTTTTCCTAATTTATGTTATATTTAAATTTATAGAAAAAAAATTAGATAATAAATTAAAAAGAGAATTATATAATGATGTAAAACCATCAAAAAACAATTTTAAAAATATATATGAAAATTTTTTAAATAAAATAATAAAAAAAGAAAACAAAGATGAAAAAAATACAAAATTAATAAAAATTATAATAAATAGCTTAACAGTACTTTTAATAATATTTGTATCATATAAATTTCTTAAGATTGATATCAATATTTTAAACTTTATGTTTATCTTAACTTTATATTTATTTTTATTATACAATATAAAAAATGTGAAAAAATATACTAAATTTTTAAAAGCAGATTATATGATTCTTTTATCATCATATATATATTCAACAATATTTTTGTTAAAAATTAATAATATAAATATGTGTATATTAATATTATTAAATACAATATATATAATAAAAATAATTAATATAGTAAATAAATTAAAAATAAGAGAAGAAAGATTTGAAGAATATAAATATAATTTAATAAATAAAAATATTAATAAAAAAATAGAGAAAGATAAGAAAAACACTAAAGATTTAAAAAGAAGAGTTGAATTAGAACAAACAAGAGAAATTCATGAAATATTAGATAGAACTCAAAATATATATTTAGCAAATTATTTAGAAAATAAAAATAAAAAAGATATATTATTAATTTTAAAAGATTTAAATGAAATAGATGAAGATATTAATTTTATAAATCTTTTAGAAGATTTAAATGATAATATAAATTTTAACTTAGTTTTACTAAACTCAAATCTTAATTCAAAAAAAATAAAAGAAAAGTATTTTAAAAATAGAAAAATAAATATATATGCATTAAATAAATTTAAAGTAAAAATGATATATATATTTTCAAAATTAAATATTTTTTTAAAAATTTTTAATATTAGAAGAAAAATAATATATACAAGCTTAAAAAATTTAGACAAAAATATGAAAAATCAAATAATAAATATAAATAGAAAAAATAATAAAATACTTTGGATAAAAGAAGATAATTACTCAAAAATAAATCAAAATTACAAAGAAAAACGAATTTTAAAAGAAATAATATTGGAAAATTTTAAAACTAAATATGTTGAAAATATAATTATAGAAGATGTATCATTATATAATGAAATGAAGGAATATTATAATAGTATTTATACTCAATATAATAAAAAAATAGAAAAATTAAAACTTGAAAAAGATTTGGATGAAGATATATTAAATAAAATAAAATTTATTAATATAATAAATCTAAAAAAATATAATACTTTAAACAATAACGACATTATAGAAAAAGAAAATGTAAGTATAAAAAATAAAGAAAAAAACAATGTTATTAATATACTATATTTTTTAAATTTAAAATATACAAAAGAAATGGATAGAACATTTAATATAACAAAGAAATTAAATAATAAATATATATTTAAAACTAAAAAAATAAAAATGCATGTAAATATAATAGGATATGCAAAAGAACATGAAATATTAGAATTAAAAGGAAAAATAAAAACACAAAATTTAGAAAATGTAATAAGTATTTATGATTTAAAAATATATAAAAATATTAAAGAAATTTTTGAAAATACAGATATATTTGTAAATTATGATGAAGAAAATAAAAAATCAGTAGAAATTTTAAATATATATAATAATATGATAAAAAATAATAAAAATATATTAGTAATTGAAGAAAACATTATTGAAGATATATCTAAATATAAAAACTTAGAAATATCTAAAAACAATGAAATAGATATAAATAAAAAATTATTTAAAATTATAAAAGATGTAATAAATGATAAAGAAAAAAATGTTAAAAATAAAATAAATTTCTTTGTTAAAACTGAAGAAAATAAACAAAAAAACAAATCAGAATATGAAAATACTTTAATATTAAAAAAAGTTAAGGAAATATTATTTTTAGATTAAAACAATAGGAAATTAAATGGAAAAATTTACAATATCAGTAATTACAATAATAGATGAATACGAAGATAAGCTTCCATATTTATATGAAAGCCTTCTTCTTAATACCCAAAATAATATTAATATTGTCTGGAATATATATTGCGTAGAAAATAATGAACTTGCTAAAAATATAATAGAATATTTTGAAGATTTAGAAGAAGGAAAAGATAATGGATTTTTAAGAATAAAAACAATATATGGAAATTTCACAGAAAATGAGGCTGAAAAAGAACTTATAAAAATTTCATATGGAGATTTTTTAATAAATGCTAAAACAAACAATGTTTTTTTAGGTGATGCATTTAAAAAATTAAAAGATAATGTTTTTTTATTAAAAGATATAAATGGTTTTGCATTTTTGGAAAAAAATATGGATAAATATATATGTCCTAATAAGAATATTAAAATTACAGATTTAATAGTTAAAGAAAATAAAAAGAATATTCCACTTTTTTATAATCTAAAAATACTTAAAAATTTAATAGAAAAAAACGAAAAAGAAGATAATATAAAAAACAAACCTAGGAATTATCCAAGTTTATTTAATTTTGAATTAGACAAAATAGGGGATATCTTTGCTATAAATATTCCAATAATGCAAGAAATATTAGATGCAAAAGAAAAAGAAGATATAAATAAACAGAATAAAAATATTATTATAGATTATCCTATTTATTTTAAAAATTATTATGAAAATCTTTTTTCAAATGGGTTTAAATATTTTAAATTATCTAATGTTAATTTAAATAAAATGGTTGAAAAATATTCTTTAGTTTTATATATATTAGATCAAAAACCAGATTTAGAAAAAATAAAAGATAAAAAGATTATAAGATATATATTATTTAAAAACTTTTTTTATAAAATAAAGTATAAAATTAAATTTAAAAACAAAGAAGAAGATTTAAAGAAAAATGAATATATAGAAAAAGAAAAATTAAAAGATAGATATTTAAAATTAAGCAAAATAGATAAATTAAATGAAAATAATGTAAAAATAAAAGAAAATAAAAGTGAAGATATTAATATAGAAGATTTGAATAATAAAAAAGAAAAATAAAAAAAAGAAAAAAAAGAAAAAAAAGAAGATCTAACAACTAAAAAGAAAATAAGTAATACAGACAAAAATAACAGTGATTATAATAATTATATAAAAAATATGAATATGCTAAAAGATGAAAAAAATAAAAAAAATGAGGAAGATCTAACTTTAAAAGATAAATTAGATTTTTTAGAAAAAAGTATTAATGAAGATTTGGAAAATTATGAAAAGCAAAAAACAGATATAGACTTTGATTTTCTTTTAAAAAATACTGCACTTACAAAAAAGTTAAAAACAATTAAAGATGAAAGAAAAGTAGAAATTCAAGACAAAATAGATAATTCAGATCTTTCTAAAAATACAACCAAAATGAATTTAGAAATATTAAAAAAGCTGGAAAAAGAAGAACAAGAGTTATTAAAAGAAAAAGAATTAAAAAAACAAAAACAAAAATTAGATGAAGAAAGAAAAAGAGAAATTGCTTGGAATAATTTATTAAATCAAAATTTTAAAGATGAAACAAAAGTTTTAGATATTAAAAAAGTAAAAGAAGAAAAAAATAAAGATAAAAATAAACAAGAAAAAGAACAAAATGTAGAAAAAACAAATATAAAAAATAATAATTTAAATGGATTAAATGATGATGGAAGCGTAAAAATATTAGATGATTTAGATGAGAAAAAGGAAAAGTATTTAAAAATTATAAAAAATAAAAAAGAAAAAAATGAAACAAAAGTAGAGGACTATCTATTTGGAGATGAATTCCAAAGTTAACATAAAAAAAGAAGTTTGACTAGAAAAGAAAAAAGAAATAAAATTTATTTATGAATAAGAAAAAAACAAATAAATTTTTGATTTTTTTTCTTTTTACTTTTATAGCAAGTATTAGTTTTGTAGGAGGATATGGCAAGGGATTAGAAAATAAAGGGAAAGATGTACTTTGGCCTACAGAAAAAACAAAAACAATTACATCAAATTTTGGATATAGAAAAGATCCTTTTGGCAGTGATATGATGTTTTTCCATAATGGTTTAGATATTGGAGCACCAACAGGAGAAAAAATAATAGCATTAGAAGATGGAGAAGTTATAAGAACAAGTTTTTATGGAGGATATGGTTATAGTATTTCATTTAAAGGAAAATATACAAATATGGTATATTTATATGGGCATTTAAATGGAAAATTTATTGTAAAAAAAGGAATGAAGGTTAAAAGAGGTGATGTAATAGGTGAAGTTGGACCTACAAATGTATTTAATGTTCCGGGAAATCCATATAAAGATTTTAAAGGAAGACCAACAAATGGAAATACAACAGGAGCTCATTTGCATTTTTCGGTTATTGATGGAAGAAAATTTATAGATCCAATGATTTTTTTAAGAAAAATAAAAAATTTAACTTTAAAAGGGGAAAATTCTTGAAGGAATAATAAAAATATTGTATATTAAAAATAGTTTTAATTAAAGGAGAAATTTATGGCAAATATACAAGCAGGAGCAATAAGGAATGGAACAATTTTTAAATATGATGGAAATATATTTAAAGTTATGGAATTTTTACATGTAAAACCGGGAAAAGGTCCAGCATTTGTAAGAACAAAATTAAAAAATGTAAGGACAGGATCTCTTATTGAAAAAACTTTAAATCCATCTGAGAAAATAGAGGAAATAGAACTTAATATTAGAAAAATGCAATATATCTATAATTCAGATGATATGTATTATTTGATGGATACTGAAACATATGAGCAAATAGGTCTTACTGAAAAACAAATGGATACAGCTTTAAAATATATAAAAGAAAATATGGAAGTAACTGTTGTTTCATATGATGGTGAAATAATAGATGTAACACCACCAATATTTGTAAATCTAGAAGTTACATATACAGAGCCAGGTTTTGCAGGAAATACTACAACAACATCAGGAAAACCAGCTACTCTTGAAAATGGTCTTACAGTTTCGGTTCCACTTTTTGTAAAAATAGGTGATGTTTTAAAAATAGATACAAGAACAGGAAATTATGTAGAAAGAATATAGATTAAAAAGTAAAATAGATTTAATTTTAATTAGATTTATTTTATTTTTTTATATTTTAATAAAAAGAACTAGAAATATGTATATAAATAATATATAAATAAAGATGAGGAATAAAAGAGAAAAGGAGATTATTATGAAATCAGAGAAAAAAGCAAATGCTATACTTTATTCAATTATTATAGTTATAATTTTAATAGCTTTTTATTGTTTAACATATTGCTTTAAAAAAGTAGAAATAAATAAAATAGTAAAAGGTGTTAATGATTTAAAGAATGAAAAAAATTATTCATATGAAGTAAAACAAGGACAAGAAATTGAAACAATATATAAATTAAAATATTTAAATGGAATGTATAAAATTAATTCAGAAGATCAAATTGGTTATATAGAAGGTGATGTTAATAAAAATGATACTATATGGTGTCTTCCAGAAAAAGAAGCTTATACTCCAGTAAAAAAAGAAGATAATTTATTAAAATATTATCCTGAAAAACTAGAATTTAAATTTGGTTTTTTTGATCTATTAAAAGAAAAAAAAGTAAATAAAATGAACCTTGATGGTGAAGAAGTTGTAATGTTTAAAATTAAAGATGGGGATAATGAAAAACAATTTTTTGTAGATTCTAAAACAAATAGATTAAAAAAATATGTTGAAATAGATAAAGATGGAAAAGCTTTAAAAGAATTTAAATATTATATCGAAATAGGAAAAGTTGAGGAAAAAGATCTTGAACAAATAGATAGAAATAGTTTTACAGTAAAAACATCAGAAGATTTTGAAGTTTTAAAAAATGAAGTTTTAGCTGAAAAACAAGATAAGGAAGATAAGGAAAAGGAAGAGGAAGCAAAGGAGAAAGAAAAAGAAACAAAACAAGAAAGCGAACAACAAGGGCAACAAGAACAACAAATAGAGAAAAATAATACTGAAGAAAAACAAGAAGTTGAAAATGAAGAAGGAAGATAAACAGATATAAAATGGAAAATAATAGAAGAAAAAGAGTTTTAAAAAATGAAAAAAATACAAAAAAATCTTTTAAAATAAAAAAAATAGAAAAATATAAAAAAGAAATAAAAATAATATCAGCATTGCTTATATTATTAGCTTTATTTCTAATAATTTTACCAGGACAAAAAGGTCATGTTTTAAGGAGATATAAATATAGTACAAATGCTTTATTAACAAGTAAAAAATATAATATTAAACTTGTAAGGAAAAGAGCAAAATACAATGAAACAATAAAAGAAATTTCAAAAGATGATAAAAAACTTGCAAATAGAATAAATATGAATACAGTTGAATTAATAGATAATAATGAAAAAATAGTAAAAACATATTTTGAAAAAGATAAAGTATTTGTAGAAGAAAAAACAAGTAGAAAAAATAATAATATTAAAGAATTAATGTTTTTTCCAATAATAGATAATAAAAAATCTAAAATTAAAAACATGAAATTAAAAAGTGATACATATAATGATATAAAAGTTCATAAATTAACATATGAAATAAATGGATTAAATTATACTTTATATATTTCTAAAGAAAATTATTTTCCGGTTGCATATGAGATAAATCAAAATAAAAATAAAATAGTTTATGAATATAAAATAGATGACAAAAATTTTGATGATAAAAATTTTGAATATTTAAAAAATTTAAATTATTCTAAAGTAAATGATAAAAATAAAAACAAATATTTAGAAAAAAAAGATCAACAAGATTTTGTAGGAATAAATTAAAAAAGCTTATACAAAAAAGTATAAGCTTTTTAAAATGGCGGGGGTGGAAAGGATCGAACTCTCATCTGAGGTTTTGGAGACCTATATTCTACCATTGAACTACACCCCCATAAGTAAATTTATTATATAATAAAAAAAGATATATTACAAGGTGAAAAAAAATAATAAAAATATATTAAATAATTGACCAGGTTTACATAATGATGTATAATATAATTATGATTTTGTTCACACAAATCAAATTTATTTAGTTTGACTATAAATATAGTCAAGAGGAGGATAATATGTTAGAAAACAAAATGATGGATGTTGCTAATGTAAGCTTGTACAAAAAAGATTACATGCAAAAGGGAGAATACTTCTTTGAGAAAACTCAAGGGGATATTAAGAACAACGAACATGCAATAAGATTTTTTCTGTATGACGCAAAAGCGCGTGGTATAGAAAAAATCGTTCTTCGCGTAGCCACTTTTCCGATTTCTTTAGAAAACGGACATAATACGGGGATACAACAAAAAATGTATCACTCAACATCTTCACTTTCTCTTTTTCTTAAATTCTGTTTCCAATTTGAAATGGCAGCAGAAATTTACTTTGAGGACATAAAAAAACTTGTCCAATTCAATCCGAACAAAGAGATTTATAACGAAAACAAAGGCAAGCTTCGTAGTTCAAGGATGATTAATGTCTTTTCGAACTCAGTTTGTACACCGCCCAAGTCAGACACCTATATTTTCGGTGATATCGAAAGATTTAACTTTCCTTCAGTTTTTCCGAAAATTGATTCGTTAACAAATATGTGTCAAGATGATTTCTTGATGCTATACAACAACATCGACGACAGAAAGGTTAAAATTCCTTTAAAGAGAACTAATGACTTCATTACAACAATGAATTATCTTTATGTTATGTTCATTGTTGCTTGCTACGAAAAAGGTATTGTGTTTAACACATACCATCTAAGAGAAGACACTTACAACTTTGATGTTGTTAATCACGTTAGTGAAATTGACTTGGGAAGTCCTAAAATAAAGCCCCAAAAAATGGTCGTCCTTCATTATAACTAGGGAAAAGAAAGGCAATTTGCCTTTCTTTTTTTTGACTTTTATATTAATTTTATATATTCTCTCATTATGTAAGATATTTTAAAGTTAAGATTTTAACTTTTGGGTTTTATTAAAAGAGGTGGTAATAAATGGAAAAAAAATCATCTGAAATAGCAATATATAAAATGTTTAAAAGTAGTGCTTATAAAGATGAAAATATGTCATATATTTTTGAAGATCTCTTTTATCCAGGAGATTTAATAAAAAGTATGATAAAAGATCTTTTAAAAAATCATTATTATTTGGGAACGAAAAAAATTATTATTTTTTTTAACATTCCATATAAATTTGATTATTCTGAAGAAAACTTGGAAAGCCTTTCTGTTTTTAGAGAAATTGCTAAACAGTTTTTATACAAGGATATTACATTGTATAATATGGATATTGAAATTAAAGAAGAAGTAGAATAAACTCTACTGCTTCTTTTTTTAATATAAATATATTTTTTTTCATTTTTTTATAATTTTTATGGAATTCTGTTTTTTATTTTGCTAAAATAAGACTATATTAAATGAGGAGACATAAATGAAAACTATACTATTTTATTTAATTATATTTTTTTCAAAAATATTAAATTTTTTAATTAACTTATTTTTTAAAGGACGTGGAACAGATTTTTCTGGTCTTTTAGCATATAAATTTATGCCAGATTTTTTAACAAGAGTAAAAAATATAGATAAAAATAAAGTTATATTAATAACTGGAACAAATGGAAAATCTACAACAACTAATCTTGTTGTATCAACATTAAGAAATTTAGGGCATACTGTAACTGCAAATCTTGAAGGGGCAAATCTTACAACTGGAGCAATTACTGCAGTTCTTAAAAATATAACTCTTTCTGGAAAATTAAAAACAGAATATTTAGTAATTGAATCTGATGAAAGATACCTTCAAATAACATATCCACAGCTTAAAGCAGGACATTTAATTATAACTAATTTACAAAAAGATCAAATGCAAAGATCTGCTACACCAGAATTTATATATAATAAAGTAAAAGAAACAGTAAAAGATGTTAAAAATGTATATCTTAATGCAGATGAACCAATTTCTTTATCTTTGAAAAGATTTGCGACAGGTAATGTATATACATATGGAATAGAAGAAAATGACAGATCTTTTAAAAAAGATGAAAAAGATATAAGTACTTTCCCATGTTATTACTGTTCATCTAAAATGTCTTTTGATTATTTCAATTTAGACAATATAGGTGGATTTAAATGTACTTCTTGTGGATATAAAAGAGAAAAACCAGATTTTAATATGGAAAAAGTAGATTTTGATGGAAAAAGAATTACTGTAAACGGTAAAGTATATAGTATTAATTATCCTATGATGTATTTTCAATATACATATCTTATGGCTATTGCAGTACTTTCTAATCTTGGATTTTCATATGATGAAATAAATAATAATTTATATAAATTTAAAAATATACATGGAAGAATTGATGATTTAAGATATCATTATTTAGATAATGAAAATACTATTAAAGTAAAAAAAGTACAATATCATAGAATAAAACAAGGGAATTCAGAAACTCTGCAAACTGTACTTGATATAATTACAGATGATATAAAGGATAAAACAGTAATATTTTTCCTTAATGAAGTTGAAGACTATCCACCATATTTTACTTCAGCATTTTATATTTTTGATGTTAATTTGAATAAATTAAAAGCACAAAATCCAAATATAATTTGTTTTGGTAGATCAGTAGCATATGATGTTGCTAATAAATTAAAATACGAAGGATTTAATTTAGATAAATTAAAAGTAATTGAATCAAATGATGGGAAAAAACTTTTCAAAGAATTAGAAGATGAAAAATACGGAAACAATATATATCTAATTCTTCCTATTGAAAGACTTCCAAGACTGAAAAAAGAGTTAAAAGAAATTAATAATTCAAATATTAAAAAATAATGGGGTTTGAAATGATAAATTTATTTAAGAAAAATAAAGATACAAAAAAAAGTGAAAAAAAAGATAAAAATTTAATAACAGTTGTTTGGTTATATCCAGATATATTAAACAATTATGGAGATAGGGGAAATATTGAAGCAATAGAATATATTGCTAAAAAGAAAAATATCGAAACAAATATTATTAAAATTAATACATATGATGAAGAAATACCATATGATAAGGCAGATATAATACTTCTTGGTTCAGGAGAACTAAGAGTAATGTCTAAAATAATAAAAAGACTTGAAGAAGATAAAGATAAGATAATTGAATATATAAATAAAAATAAATATATATTTGTCTTTAATCTATCAAGCTCAATTTTTGCAAAAGAAACTACAAGAAGATCAGGAGAAATAATAAAAGGATTATCACTTTTACCACTTACAGTTAAAGAAAAAAGATATAATTATGGGGATGATTTAGACATTAAAATATATAATGGTATGGATGTAGTTGGAACACAAATTCAAATGGCAGATTATATTTTAGATGAAAATAGCAAATACTTTGGAGATGTTATATATGGTTATGGTAATGACTTTTATTCTAAAAAAGTTGGAGCAAGAAATAATAATTTAATTTTTCCAAATATTCAAGGACCACTTTTTTTTAAAAACCCATGGTATTTAGAATTTATATTAAATGATATTTTAAATGACTTTAAACTTTCAAATGATTATATAGATAATTTTAATATAGATAATTATTTAGAAGATTATCCTTTTGAAGTTAAAGCATTAAAAGCTGAAAAAGCTTTTATAAAAACAAAACCTTCGGCTCCAAAATCAGATTATATTAATGAATATCTTTTATAATAAAAAAAGCTTGTAAATTTTAAACTTACAAGCTTTTTTAGTGTGATTAAAAAATGTAAAAAGCTTGTAAAATCAACGTTTACAAGCTTTTAAAAATGGTGCGACTGAAAGGACTCGAACCTTCACGCACAAGGCACTAGATTCTAAGTCTAGCGTGTCTGCCAGTTCCACCACAGTCGCATATTAGTAGTATATATTTTTCAGCTATTTTTGTCAATTAATTTTTTACCTTATTTTTTACATAATTTGCATTAAACTTTTTTAAAATGTATAATATATTTGATCGTTTAAAGATAAATAAATATATAGTTTTACCTTCGATGGGTTTTTAAGGGACGTAAAACTAATATAGGATAGATTAAACTGTGTTTGTTTAGAAAGAGGTATGAATGGAAAAAATAAAAACAAACACAAAAAATAAAGAAAATAAAATAGAGAAAAAAACTGAAAATAAAAACAAAAAAAGTATTGAAAAATTCAATACTAATAATTTTAATGAAAAAAATAATAATATAATAAATACAAACACAAAAACAAAAAAAATTAAAAAATTAAAA
>ERZ1673752.904-NODE-904-length-46395-cov-28.951618_pt1 | contig 46395 bp, 38 predicted proteins | sample MGYA00580195_ERZ1673752 | MGnify/ENA primary metagenome ERZ1673752 (study PRJEB41218, sample SAMN15661744) | gut metagenome | host: Homo sapiens | place: Canada: London | collected 2015-08-20/2019-03-30 | study: EMG produced TPA metagenomics assembly of...
GTATATACCTTTCATCCGAAACCTATATACCTCCCATGCGAAACCTATATACGTTCTGTGAAGGAGTGAGGAAGTAGGGCTCCCCTCCATCGCTACCACTACTAAACGGAGCCAATCTGAGTTAATCGAAAGGTATATACCTATCGGCGCGAAGCAACGGAGCGGACGAGACAACGATTTGCCGACGGCTCGTTATCTTTGCCGTATGAAACGGAAGGAGATGCGGATCCTATGGGTGATAGCAACGCTATTATGGGCACACAGTGCGGTAGTAGCTCAGGAAACGTTCCGCATCGTTACGTTCAATGCAGAGAATTTGTGCGATACCGTTCACGATGAAGGGTTCAACGATTGGGAGTTTCTGCCCCAAGGGAGCAAGCAATGGACGGAGGCGCGTTACCGGCGCAAGCTGAATGCCGTGGCGGAAACGATCAGCGAGGCGGGCGGAACCGATTGGCCCTGGTTAGTGGCTCTGTGCGAGGTAGAGAACAGTTGCGTTACGGAAGCACTGCTCGCCACCACCCGCTTGGGCGAAGTGGGTTACGCGGGTACCACTTCGTGCGGCAACGATCCGAGGGGTATGGACGTAGCACTCCTCTACCTGAAGGATCGGTTTCGGATAACGGCATCAGAGGAATGGCAGATCCCCTTTACGGATGCGGACTCGGCTAAGCGGAGCCGCCCTGTTCTCTATGTGCGGGGGCAGTTCTACACGGGCATTCCGTTGGATATTATGGTGGTGCATCTTCCGTCCCGCCGAGGCGGCACACGCGCTTCGGCTCCGGCTCGGCGCGATGCGGTGCGCTTCATCAGGGGTAAATGCGATTCGTTGCTCCGATCGGATCCGGAACGGGATTTACTGATTATGGGTGATTTTAACGCTACGCCGTACGATAGGGATATGCGTAACCACTTTGTTCCGCTCAAGGCGGACGGCTCCTATCCGCAGGATGCGCCGCTTGTAGATATCACCTCGGTACTCAGCGCGGGAAGTTACCCCGGGAGCTACTACTTTGGCGGCCAAACGCAACAGTTGGATCGGTTTGTTGTAAGCCGGGGAATGTTGGCGCGCACAGCTTCCAAAGGCGTAAAAGTACAGATCGGCTCCGTAACTAATGTTAAGAGCCTCCACATGCGCCGGCTAACGGATGGGCGCGCCATTCCGCTCCGCACTTACGGCGGAAACAACTATTTAGGCGGAGCGAGCGACCATTTAGCGGTAAGCGCGCTCTTTTGGCTGCCTAAATAGCATCGTGCCGCACGATCAGAAGGCGTACCCTATTTTCACTTCTGCATAGGGAAAGACGAAAGCGGCAAGCGGCATCGCAGCGATAATTATGGGGAAAACGCCTGCCGCTCCGTAAGCGAATGCGCCCATCACGCCTAATTTTGCCTCTAACTCAAGACGATTCGGGAATACGTAACGGAATCCCGGCGTAAGCGTGAGCGTGGCGCAGTTCATTGTACCAATACCGTTGTATATAGGCAAATCGACGTAAAGGTGATTGGTAAGCGCCAATTCGCCAAAGAATCCGCTGTTGTAGTGAAGCGAATAGCCGCGTCTTTGCCGGTAAGGGCGATCGAAGTACCAGCGAGTGCGTACTTGCAGGAATCCGCCCGGGTTCATTATGAAGGAATCTCCGCCTAAGAGCGAATTGAGCCAGATACCTATGCCCACCTGTCCGCCTACGGTAACCTGCTTTCCTACCGCCCAATCGTATGCAACAGATGCCGTGTTGAGGGCTACATAGGTATTGGTGTACGAAATACTTCCGTAACTAACCACCGGCGGCTGTACCTCTTCGGTTAATTGTACGGTATCCGGCGCCTCCGTTTGGGCAAAGGTTGCCCAACTGCAACATAGTGCTACACAGATAAAGAATAGTACTTTTTTCATAATGTTTGTTGGTGTTTATGTTGATGTGTGTATTTGTGTTTGTGCGTCAGTATTCTATCGTAAAGTTATCTGCATCCTGCCATACGGGGAACTTACGGCGTAAATGCTCCATAGGGGCACGCTCGATTAGTGCCGTAACAAGCTGCTCTTTAGATGGTTCCGCTTGAGCGACGTAATTACCTCGCGGATCGGTCACGGCGGAGTCACCGGTGTAGTGCAGTCCGTCCACATCACTTCCCACCCTATTTACGCCACATACGTAGCAAAGGTTTTCCATAGCGCGCGCCTTTAATAGGGTTTGCCACACGCGCCGTCGTGGTTCGGGCCAGTTGGCGCAATTGATGATTAAGTCGTATTCGTTCCGACAATTTCGGCACCATACGGGAAAGCGCAAATCGTAGCAGGCTGTGAGCAACAGGTGCCACCCTTTAAACGTATGGATAGAGCGCTCCTGTGCGGGAGAAACGTATTGCGCTTCGCCTCCGGGGCGGAATAGATGTCGTTTATCCTGAGTGAGCAACCCGCCCTCCGCAGTAGCGATAAAAACACGATTGTAGAGAGTATTTCCGCTTTTGAGCAACAGGGACGACGCAATGGCCACGCCGCTATGCGCCGCCATATCCCTAATGGCTTGCAGAGAGGGATAGGGCGCGGCTTCGGCCACACGCTCAAAGGCGGTAAAACCGGTAGTAATCACCTCCGGGAACACTACCAAATCGCACGCTTTTGCGGCAGCTTCTTGGGCATAGGATGCCACCACCGCCAGATTTGCCGGCTTGTTTTCGGCAATTATATCGGTTTGCGCTATGCCAATCTTAAGGGATTCGGAGCACATAGAGGGATACGAACTACACGATATGAATAGCGATTTGATTCCGCAAGTGGCTAATAGCGAGGAAGTTCATCATCTTGGTCGCACCAAAGGTATATACCTTTCGCGAAACGGCTCGCCACAAGCCGAGAAGTAACACTACCCTGTTTGGGGGAATACGATCGGTTCCGGAAAGCGGTTCGGTGCGCATTGTGCGGTGTGAGATGTATAAGGAAAGGCTCCCCACGGCGTGCCTTTGTGCAAAGCGCTGTAGGGAGCTTTTCGCACGGTTAGTTATCGCTGGGGAATAACTTCCGTATTTCGCTTTCAATAAGAGCTACATCCTTATTGAAATCGTCCCTAACCGTGGCAAAGAAGGACGCTAACTTTTCCTTTCCTTTGGCTGATTTCCGCGCTTCGCTTACCTTGCGCACGCCGGCAGCTTCCAACGAAGCGATCCGATCCAGCATAGCGCGGATGGAAGCGCGCTCTTCGTTACTGACCGCTTTGTGGGCTAATTGGTACACATCGTCCGCCAAATTTTCGGCAATCCGACGCATGTCTCTTTTTATATCACGCTTATTTGCCATAACTATACTTATTTATCGGTTTCGTTTGTTGGTTCGTTTTGCTCAGCGGCAGGGGCGGATTGCTCGGAATCCGTATCGCTATCCTTTGCTTCGCGTAGTTCTTTCAGTTTAGCGCGGCATTCGGTCATCGCGTTCATTACCTCATCCAGCTTGCGTTTTAGGGAATCGATATTCTTTTCCACGCCCTGCATCATTTCGTTGCCCCACTTACTGCTACTGGTAATAAGATCCGCATTACCGGAGGCGGTTAGTATTTGGGCGCGGAATCTATCCCGATCCCTGATGAGTGCTTCCATGCGTTGTTTCACATCTTTGGCGCTATTCAGCTCGGCAATAGGCACGCGGAGTATTTCGGCCGTACGGGTATTATTGCTGCCCGACGCACGATTATCGTCACCACCGCGGTTGGTTCGCAGCACCACATTATGCGTACGGAGCACATCGTTCACTTTGTCGTAGAAAGCCTTGTGTACGGCATCTTTTTCGCGTGAGGGAACAAAGCCCACGGCACGGAAATCCTCTACCAATTTACCCAAACGTGCTTCAATATCGTTGTGCTCGAGTTGTTCCTCGTTGGCAAGCAGACGATTCACCTCTTCGGTAAGTTCCTGTTTGCGCTTCATATTGTCCATTTGCTCCCGATGCGTGCGACGGCGCTGTTTGCGCTGTTCGTTTCGCGCATTGAAGAAGGTATCGCACGCCGTGCGCAGGCGTTCCCACAGCTCGCGGCTCCTACGTCCGTTGGTGAGATGACCGCCCTCCTTCCACTCCTGCTGAAGTGCTTTGAGCCGTTCGGCGGTAGTGCCCCAATCGGTACTAGTAGAAAGAGCCTCAGCTTCCTCTACCAGAGCGAGCTTTTGGTTGTATATTTCGTCCTGCTGTTCATGCATTTCCTTATAGAAAATGGTTCGCTTGGAGAAGAACAGATCACTGGCGGCGCGCATCCGCGAATAGAGGGGTTTTGATTCGGATTGTGGTACCGGACCAATTTCTTTCCATTTACGTTGTAGCTCAATCACTTTATCGCTATAGGTACGCCACTCGCTATAGGTTTGGATATCCGCATAGGGAACTTCCTCGATTGCTTCACATATTTTGCGCTTTTCCTCCATATTTTTCTCCTGCTCCGCCTTGCGCATCAGGAATACATCATCGGCGCGCTGACGCACCACTTTGGAGAACTCGGAGAACTGCTTCCATATTTCGTCGCGAAGATCCTTTTCCACCGGACCTATTTCCTTCCAGCGAAGGTGCAGATCGTTTATTTCGCGCAACGCAGCGGGGGGATCGTTACTTTCGGTAAGTGCCTTGGCGCGTTCGATCAGTTCCTGCTTGGAGGCGAGGTTTTTCTTAAAATCGTAGGCACGGAACTCATCGTTCAGCTGCCTCAGATCGTAAAATTGTTCCACCAATTGGGACCATTCGCGTTGCAGCTCGTTGTAGTCCGATTCGGGCACCTTACCCGTATTGCGCCATTCTTGTTGAATTTCCCTAAAGTTTTTGGTGATGACGCCAAAATCGTCATTACTTTCGATCAGGCTCTTGAGGCGTGCCACCAAGCCTTTCTTCACTTCCAAATTAGCCAAAGCCTCCTCGTGTTGCTTTGCCATCTGCTCACGGAAGCGTTCCACAAAGGTGTGGTACAGGTCGTTCAACCGACTTTCCTGTATTTGCATTGCTTCGTTTTGCGCGGCATTCTCCGCTTCGTCCGCCTCGGCTGAGCCGGCGCGACGCTTTTTATTGCTAAAGATGCGACGCAGATTATCCACAGAGCGTTTGGAGGGTAGCGTGGGTTGTTCCAAAAGAGTTGCCAGCGCATCCACCAGTTCGGTGAGCGTCATAGCTTCTAATTCCTGTTCGGAATAACGAACCAATTCTGGTTCAGGCGCTTCGGCAGCTTTTTCCTCCGGAGCGGCTGCTTCCGGTTCTTCCGGTGCAACTACTTTTTCCTCCGGAGCGGACGGCTCGTTCGCCTCGGGATCCGGAGCGGCTTCCGCAGCAGGAACAGCGGGTTCCTCCAAAACTTCCTTTGTTTCAACAGATGCTTCCGGAGTGCTTTCGGCTTCCGGAGTGACTACTTCCCGAGCAACCTCTTGCGGGGTTTGTTCTTTCTCGGTGTGGGCAGAATCAACCTGCGGCTGATTCGCGTTGGGAGTGGGATTCAATTCTTCCATAATGGCTACAAACAATCTAATGGAGATGGCGACGGGCTACGCGGCAATGCCTAAAGTTTACAATGCAACACTATAGGGGGACGCGCGCCCATGTGCTCTCTCTAAAGACAAAGGTAACGAATTTAATTTCCAAAACCATACGCGGCACTCCTTGTTACGATTAATAAGGAGCACTCCGTACCGACCGGCGCCACAGAGCCGCCGGATACCCCCCGCAAAAGATCTATACCTTTCGCACGAAACTTATATACCTTTCATCTGAAACCTATATACCTTTCAAGCGAAACTTATATACCTTTCATCCAATACCTATATACCTTTCGATGGGACCCTATAACTCTTTTGCGAGAGCCTACCCGAGCCTATCAGAGCTTATCCGATTAATTCCGCTCAATCACTATTAGCTTCGATTCTGTTGAATCCGCTTTACAATGCTATGCAGTATTTAGTCTTTCTCAGCATTTTATTTGTAGAAGAGCAAAACAACTCGGATTTATAAAACGTGGAAATAAATAAACCTAACAGTCACTATGAGTAAAAAGAGATTGATATGGGGGCTCGCGATACTGTTTTTTGCGCTCTGTTCGTTTACTTCCTGCAACAAAACGGTATTTAGAGGGTTATACGCTGAGGATAACCGTTTTGTCTACTTCTTATTTTATCCGAGCAGTCATTTTGCCGTTTCGGATCAGCCTAATCTTGAACCTTATATGAAATGTACTCAGGGAGACCTACTTCCATTCAAAATGAAAGAGGAGAACGGAGGGTTGGTCAGCAAGAGTTACCTGCAAATATGCGGGTTCTGCGACTTTCATGTTCCGGCATCTTTATCGGTAAAATACAACGACAACGGGTACTTTCGAAAGATCAATAAAAAGATGTCCATAGCAAGCGACCGAAAATCGAAACAGTTTAATAAGTACTACATTCCCAAGCAACCGATGTACTGGAAGTTTGTGAGCCTCTCCATAACCAGCAACAATGCATCTTTTGGCGCGGATTATCCGCCTGGAAGCGAGTTAACGCCACTCTTCACTTTCCGATTTCCCTCTCTGAAGGAATTTATTGAAAAAGGATATCGGGGCGGCTTTACCGCCGAACACGTGATTCGAGCCGACAATGCAGACGACTGGGTCGCTCTGGAGCTATTTGAAAACGTACCTACGTTTCGCATCGACAGAGTGCCGACAACGGTAATCGGCGATGAGGCCCCCACCATAACCATCAATTTGCACTATATCAACAAGGCGGTATGGGATAATCATTCCTTTTCGGAAGAATTGCGGGAAGAAAGGGAATTTAACCCCAAAGTGACCCTCCGCATAGAAATAGAACGGTAAAAAAGCTGTCCGATGCGCATCTTGATCCTTATTCACAGCCTACGATACGCTACGATACAGTTCGATACAGTTTAATACGTTTCGATACACTTCGATACACTTCGATACAGTTTAATACGTTTCGATACGTTAGGATACGTTTCGATACAGTTTAATACACTTCGATACACTTTAATACATTTGGGGGTTATGCCGTGTGGTACCTTTGCATCGTTCCTCAGGGAATAGGCGGTAGACGCACGGAGCAAGCGAGCTCCGACAGCCTGTTATCGCCTCGGGCGGTGACAGCGCCACCCGGAGGAACAGCGTTCTTTGACATATTGTATAAACCCGCGCGAGGGGATTCCTGCGCCGATAGGGGTTTGCGATGGTTCCCGGTAGCTCTTGGCGCTACTTTAGCGTCAGAGGCTATCGGAACCAATCGGAATCAATCGGAATCAATCGGATTAGCTCGGATAACCTCTGATAAGTTTGGATAATCGGCGTAGCCGTTGGGCGTGGGGTAGCGGGCATTAGCTCCAAAGCGGTAGCCCTACAAGCGCAAAAGCGCTGCGAGTGATCGCTCACCCGTAGCGTCTTGTGCTGTGGCATCGCCCCTGTGCGTTAGCGGTGCGACCACGGCGCGGAAGGCGCGCCGTGGATCGTGTCGCTCGGTTATCGTTGGATGAGGAGGCGTTGCGCGTCGTCACCCACGCGGAGCAGATAGTTGCCTTCTGCATAGGCGGATAGATCAATCTGCAACGTGCCGTCGGCATCGGTGCGCGCTTCGTATTGCAGCGTGCCGTTCGCATCGTACAGGCGTACCAAGGCATCCGCCTTTGCTGCCTTCACGTTTACGTACGTGCCCGCCGGATTCGGATAGAGGCACAGCGTGCCGGCTTCCACCACATCCGCAGCGGTTTTCTTGGTGAAAGTAGCTTTTACTGTGGTAGCCGCTGTAACCACAACCTTTTTGGTAGCGAGGATATCGGCACCGTTAGCGGTAAGCGCTTTCAGCTCGTAGCCGGCTGCCGAGGTAGCTTCAATCGTCAGCTCCGTGCCATAGGGAACGGCGTTGAGGTCATCCGCACCGGTAGCAGTGAGCGTTCCTTCGCCCTCCTTTGTGAGCGTAACGGCATAGGTTTTCTTGGTGAAAGTGGCTTTCACTTCGGTAGCTGCTGTAACTGTGAACTTCTTAGTTGCGAGGATATCCGTGCTATTAGCGGTAAGCGCCGTCAGCTCGTATCCTTCAGCCGGGGTAGCTACAACTGTCAGCTCGGTACCTTCCAGAACGGCGTTGAGGTCATCCGCACCGGTAGCAGTGAGCGTGCCTTCGCCCTCTTTCGTGAGCGTAACGGCATAGGTTTTAGCGAAAATGGCTTTTACTTCGGTATTTGCTCTAACTGTGAACTTCTTGGTAGCGAGGATATCCGTTCCGTTGGCGGTGAGTGCTTTTAGCCCGTATCCTTCAGCCGGTGTAGCTTCAATCGTCAGCTCGATACCTTCCGGAACGGCGTTAAGGTCAGCGGCTCCGGTAGCAGTGAGCGTTCCTTCGCCCTCCTTGGTGAGCGTTACGGCATAAGGAATAGGCTCTTCACCCTCGTAGGCAACATACGCTTCGATATCGGAGTTGTACTTTTTGGTAATCCAGTTCTTACCCTTGGCAATAGCGACATCGGATTTAAGGCAAATATTGCCCTCAAGGTCAGGTTCTTGCACCACAGTAAACTCACCGCCATTCTTCCACCTAAGGTCGGGCAGACTGTTCACCAAGCGGGTCATCTCTTCGCCCTTAATTTGATTGCCGGTGCAGGAAAGCCATGTCAAGGCGGTATTCTGGGATACATCCAATGCGGTCAGCTGATTGTTGTAGCAGTCAAATACTGTCAACGCAGTGTTTTTTGATACGTCTAATGCGGTCAGCTGATTGTTGTAGCAGTAGAGACCTGTCAACGCAGTGTTCTTGGATACATCCAACGCGGTCAGCTGATTGTCAGTGCACCAAAGCTGTTCTAGTGCGGTATTCTGGGATACATCCAACGTGGTTATCTTGTTATCCGAACAAGTAAAATTAGTCACATCACCGGTGATGGTTACGGTTTGCGATGTGAGCGTATAGGTTACATAGTCCCCGCTCTTGGGTGTACCGGTAGCACCGCTCAGCGTAGGCGTGTCACCCGAATATTTCATATAGAGCCTTACCGTCTCCCCATCCGCTTTGGCGGTGGTGAAGGTGATCACGTTTGCTGAGCCGTCGCGTAGCACGCCGGAGGACGCTGCCGTAGCGACCGTGGGTAGGATAGCACTACCTGCCGTTAGGCGGTTAGTGGTTTGAGGCCCAGATTGAGCTTGCGTCATACCATTAGTGGCTTGCGTAAAGCCGATGGGGTTCCATTGCTCCATTTCCGTGCGGAAAGAGCGATTTACTGCGCCGGAAAGCGTAATCACGCTTATTAATAAGGCGCACATAAGTAAGATTCGTTTTTTCATGACAATTAATTGTTTCTTGTATCTCGGGCTTCTGCACCGGTAGTGTAGCCGCGAGAGGTGGTTATACCATTATTTTTCTGATTATTCTTTATAAGGGTGCGGGTGCAGAACGCACGTAATTTTCGCCCTACGGGGCATTTCCCCGTGGGAGCCTCCTGAGCTTCTTGTCGCTTTTGGGCGGTAAGAGCATCCATACGTTTATCCACTTCCACATATACAATTTCAGTTAAGGTGTGGAGCAGCTCGAGACGCTCTTCCGCGTTTTGATGCATTTCTTTCCTCGTAATAACTTTTTTGTTCTATTTTCGTAGGCAAATTTAGGCATAATTACCCAATTATACCGCAATTTCTGTCAATCTTCATTTTGGGAGACCTTGCAATTTCTGTCATCGCAAAGTTGTAATACATTGAACCACAGCGAGTAACGTCGGAAAGTGATGACAGAAATTGCAAGATTTGCCGAAAACAGCCTTTTTGCCCCTTCCGAACCTTTTTTCGGCGATACTCAGACGAGCCAAATCGGAAGAAAAAGGGAGCCAAAATGGAAAATATGGGAGGCAGTTTTTGCGGGATTGGAACTTGATCGGATGACATAAGAATTTATCGGAACCAATCCGAGCTAATCGAAATCAATCTGAATCAATCTACACTAATCGGAGCCAATCGGATTAATTCTGATAAACTCCGATAAGTTAGGATAGCCTACGATACATTTTAATACACTTCGATACGTTAGGATACGTTACGATACACTTTAATACACTTCGATACAGTTTAATACATTCGGGGGTTGCGCTGCGTTGTACCTTTGCAGCACTCATTCCGAATAAAGCGATACGCAAAGGGATGGCTTATTGGCAGAAATACGATAACTTTGCCGAAGTAGTATATAGTATTGGTGGAAAAGGTTATGAAAAGATTGGTATTGTTACGTCACGGAGAAAGCACGTGGAATAAAGAGAATCGTTTTACCGGCTGGAAAGACGTTGACCTGAGCGAGAAAGGCGTTGAGGAAGCGCATCGTGCGGGCAAGTTGCTCCGCGCAGAGGGGTTCCACTTCACAATGGCGTACACTTCTTATCTGAAACGAGCCATTAAAACGCTCAACATAGTGCTGGACGAAATGGATCTCGATTGGATTCCCGTGGAAAAAACGTGGAGACTAAACGAAAAGCATTACGGCGCCTTGCAGGGGCTTAACAAAACCGAAATGGCGGAAAAGTATGGCGAAGAACAGGTGCACATTTGGCGCCGAAGCTACGATGTGCCACCCATGCCCATGGATAAGGATGACGAACGCAGCCCGTTCCAAGATCCGCGCTATCGAGGCATAAAAGCTGAAGATCTGCCACTCACCGAATCACTCAAGGAAACGGTGGCGCGCATCCTGCCCTTCTTTAATGACGTTATTCTACCTTCGCTAAAAACGCATGACGATGTGATTGTAGCGGCTCACGGGAACAGTTTGCGCGGCATCGTAAAGGTACTGAAGGGAATCAGCGATGCGGATATTCCCTCATTGAACCTGCCTACGGGCGTGCCCTACCTGTTCGAGTTCGACCAATCGCTCACACTAAAGGGCGACCGCTTCTTAGGTGATCCGGAGGAAATCAGAAAGCTTCAGGAAGCTGTCGCTAAGCAGGGAAGTAGAAAGTAAGTAATCATATTAAAACAACGTAGTATTATGGATTTGACCCATATCGAACATATCGGCATTGCCGTAAAGAGCATTGAAGAAGCACTACCTTTTTTTGAAGGCGTATTAGGACTCAAGTGCTACAACATAGAAGAGGTACCTGATCAGAAGGTAAAAACCGCTTTCCTCAAAATAGGACAGACTAAATTGGAGCTTTTGGAACCGACCAGCGACGAAAGCCCCATCTCGGGATTTTTGGAAAAGCGCGGCGAAGGTATTCACCACATCGCCTTTGCGGTGCCCAACTCAAGCGAGGCTCTGAAAGAAGCCGGCGACAAGGGCGTTCGGCTGATCGACAAGCAGTCCCGCAAAGGCGCCGAAGGGCTCAACATCGGCTTCCTGCACCCGAAAAGCTGCCACGGCTTGCTCCTGGAGCTTTGCGACTGCAAAGACAAAGCCGATAAATAGGATGAAAATCTAATATAAAGAAGGAAAAATACAACCCCATTATGAGTGAACAAGTAGAGAAAATAAAAGAGCTGATCGCCAAACGCGAACAAGCACGCTTGGGCGGTGGCGAAAAACGAATCGAAAAGCAGCACGAACGCGGTAAATATACCGCTCGCGAACGTATTGCCATGTTGGTGGACGAAGGCAGCTTCGAGGAAATTGATATGTTCGTAGAGCTTCGGTCGACCAATTTCGGGTTGGATAAGAAAAAGATTCTTGGCGACGGCGTGGTAGTGGGAAGCGGTACCATCGAAGGACGTTTGGTATACCTCTTTGCTCAGGATTTTACCGTGTTGGGCGGTGCTCTGGGCGAAATGCTTGCCAAAAAGATCTGCAAAGTGATGGATCTTGCCATGAAGATGGGTGCGCCCGTTATCGGGTTGAACGACTCCGGCGGCGCACGTATCCAGGAAGGCGTTAATGCGCTCTTCGGCTACGGCGAAATTTTCGAACGCAACATCCTCGCGTCGGGCGTTATTCCACAAATCTCCGCCATCTTTGGCCCTTGCGCCGGTGGTGCCGTGTACTCGCCGGCTCTTACAGACTTTAACATTATGGTACGGGGAACATCCTATATGTTCCTAACGGGGCCGAAAGTGGTTAAAACGGTTACCGGTGAAGATGTCACTCAGGAAGAATTGGGCGGCGCCGATATACACGCCTCAAAGAGCGGTGTATCCCACTTTGCCGTAGATACGGAAGAAGACGGCATTCGCCTCATTCGTCATCTACTCAGCTTCCTGCCGCAGAATAACCTCGAAGAACCGCCTTACGTGGAATGCAACGACCCCATCGACCGTAAGGAAGATATGCTGAACGAAATTATCCCCGATGAACCCAACAAACCGTACGATATGTACGAAGTGATTGGCGCTATTGTGGATAACGGCGAATTCCTTGAAGTGCACGCCGATTATGCACGCAACATCATTGTGGGATTTACTCGCTTTAACGGTATGAGCGTAGGTTTGGTTGCCAATCAGCCACAAGTAATGGCGGGCAGCTTGGACTGCAATTCGTCGCGCAAGGCGGCACGCTTTGTTCGCTTCTGCGACGCTTTCAATATACCGATTGTCACTTTGGTAGACGTTCCCGGGTTCCTTCCCGGCACGGGTCAGGAATACAATGCCGTAATTACCCACGGAGCCAAATTACTCTATGCCTATGGCGAAGCAACCGTACCCAAGGTTACCGTTACCCTGCGCAAAGCGTACGGAGGTGCCTATATCGTTATGGGGTCCAAGCATCTGAAGGCGGATCTGAACTATGCATGGCCTTCAGCTGAAATCGCCGTAATGGGTCCCAGCGGTGCGGTGGAAATTATCTTTGCTAAGGAGGTAGCCGCTTCCGAAGATCCCGCCAAAACGGCGTTCGAAAAGGAAGAGGAATACCGCAAGGCGTTTGCTAACCCGTACAACGCAGCTTCCTACGGGTATCTGGATGATGTAATTGAACCGCGCAACACGCGCTTCCGCATTATCCGCGCCCTCGAACAGCTTCGTACCAAAAAGGATACGATTCCTGCAAAGAAACACGATAACGTACCGCTCTAAGCCTATTATGATTTGCAATAAGCAAACTTTGGCTGTTGTACGGATCCTATTGCTCCCGATGATGCTTGTTGCCCTCTCGGCGTGTGGCAATAAGCGTCCGAAGGAGGGACCGGTGGTGATCAACGAAGTACTGGTGGATAACGAAACCAACTTTGTGGATGATTACGGCAATCGCAGCGCATGGATCGAATTGTACAATCGTTCGGCGGCTACGGTGGATGTAAGAGGCTTCTACCTCACTGACGACCGTAACGACCTGCGAAAATACGCTATCCCCAAAGGCGATATACTAACCAAAATAGCCCCTCGCCAGCAACTGCTGTTCCGTGCGGACGGTATGGCAGCAAGAGGTACGCTACACACCAACTTCGAACTGAAGAAGGGTGAGGATAATTTTATCGCTTTGGTTTCCGGCGACGGTAAAACCATTCTGGATAGCGTTACGATTCCCGCCTCGCTCGCTGCCGACCAATCCTACTGCCGTATTCCCGACGGAAACGTTTCTGCCGAGGATAAGGCGGCGAATAACATCTGGAAGGTGGCAGGCCCGGGTGCCGGTGTAGATGCGCCAAAGGTTACCCCACAGGGCAACAACGAGATCATTGATGCTAACGAAAAGCTGCAAGACCTAAAAGAGAGAGATCCTCACGGTGGCGTGATGACTATCACCGCCATGCTGGTGGTATTCCTCGGGTTGGCAGTGCTTTTCCTCCTCTTCAAGCTTACGGGAAATAGCGCCGTGGCTCTGTCCAAGCGCCGCTTCAACAAAAGCGTAGGGAAGGAGCAGGCATCCTCCGGCAAACTTAGCAATGGAGCCTTTATTCCGGGCGACGTATCCGCCGCTATCGGTATGGCTTTATACGAAGCTATGGAGGAAGCGCACGATACGGAGGACGATGTACTGACGCTCGTTCCCACAGAACGCAAGTATTCGCCTTGGAGCTCCAAAATCTATGGCCTGCGTACACCGCTCGGACCTAAGAAAACGTCTCAGCGAAACAGATAACAATCCTATACGTTATGAGAAAGAAGAAAATAGACGATCCGCTCATTCTGGCAGCTTTGATGGCTCTCTCCGAAGAGCTTGCCGAAACGCCACACGACACGGATATCGCAAAACTTACCATCAAACGAACGAACACCGCTTCCGCATGGTCCCTAAAGACCAACCTGATGCGCAAAGTTCCCACTCGGCTGTATTAGATCGAATCGCATAATCCAAACAAAGAACCTATAACCCACACTACGAAACAGTGTTATGAAGGAATATAAGTACAAAATCAACGGCACCGAATATACCGTTGCTATCAATAAGATAGACGACAAAGAGGCTGAATTGGAGGTGAACGGCACGCCCTTCAATGTAGAAATCCTCACCGAAAAGAAAAAGAAAGCTGCCGCACCCACTATCAAGCGTCCGCAGCCCGCTCAACCGGTGGAAAAGGTTACCAAGCCGGCGGCATCATCAAGCAAGGGTGCTATTAAGGCTCCGCTGCCCGGCGTGATCATTGACGTAGTGGTCAATGTGGGCGACAAAGTGAAGCGCGGTCAAAAACTACTCGTACTTGAAGCAATGAAGATGGAAAATAACATCAACAGCGACAAGGATGGTACGGTAGTCGAAATCAAGGTACGTAAGGGCGATTCTATCCTCGAAGGTACCGACCTCGTGGTAATCGAATAGAGATAAAACCGAATAACCATTATGGGTAGCTTTTGGTCCTTCCTTGGGGAGAATATCGAGACCTTCTACTCTTTTACCGGTTTTGCCAATGCTACCTACCAGCATCTTATAATGATTCTGGTAGGGTTGCTGTTCATCTTCCTTGCCATTCGCTTCGAATTTGAACCGCTCCTCCTGATTCCCATCGGATTCGGGATGCTCATCGGCAATATACCTTTTAAAGATGCGGGTCTGCAAGTAGGTATCTACGAGGAGGGCAGTGTATTCAATATCCTCTATCAAGGGGTCCGACAAGGGTGGTATCCACCGCTTATCTTCCTCGGTATAGGGGCGATGACGGACTTTTCCGCGCTTATTTCCAACCCTAAGCTAATGCTGGTGGGTGCAGCGGCTCAGTTTGGTATCTTCGGAGCCTACATTGCCGCGCTCTATTTAGGTTTTGCGCCTAACGAAGCCGGTGCTATTGGGATTATCGGTGGTGCGGACGGACCTACCGCCATCTTCCTCAGTTCCCGGCTCGCACCCGAATTGATGGGGGCAATTGCCGTTTCCGCCTATTCGTATATGGCGCTCGTGCCGATTATCCAACCGCCTTTTATGCGTCTTTTGACTACTAAAAAGGAACGCTTAATCCGCATGAAGCCGCCTCGTGCAGTATCCAAAACGGAAAAAATCATCTTCCCTATAGTGGGGTTGCTGCTGACGGCTTTCTTAGTACCGAGTGGCTTGCCTCTGCTCGGGATGCTCTTTTTCGGAAACCTATTGAAAGAGAGCGGTGTTACCAAACGTCTTGCCGATGCGGCTAAGGGCCCGATTATCGATATCGTAACCACCCTTTTGGGGCTCACCGTAGGAGCATCTACACAAGCCACCGAGTTCCTCACCGGTAAATCGGTAATGATATTCGGGCTTGGCGCCTTCTCCTTTATCGTAGCCACCTGTGCCGGCGTGTTGTTCGTGAAGATTATGAACATTTTCCTCAAACCGGGGAATAAGGTTAATCCTCTGATTGGTAATTCCGGTGTGAGTGCCGTTCCCGATTCGGCGCGTATTTCGCAGATCGTTGGGCTCAAATATGACCCAACCAACTACCTGCTGATGCACGCTATGGGACCGAATGTGGCCGGGGTGATTGGCTCCGCTGTGGCTGCCGGGGTGCTACTCGGCTTCCTGGGCTAATCCAACTGACATCGCCGGACTGAGCCACTTAGCACGGAGATGAACTAAACCTGCTCTATTCAAGCTCCAAAGCTATAATAGAGCGTTTCGAACAGCTTTCATTTTTTCATTTGTATCCCCGATCCGGACTTACGCCGGGTCGGGGATTTTCTTTGCTATTCTGCCTTCCCCCTTACCCTTGTTTGAAGTCAAGAGTGCCCTTGTTTTTGAGTAAAGAAATAGCCAGCTCCCTATTTCATATCTGATTTTTATAAAGTCCGAATTACCATAGGTTGCTTCAGCAACTATTTTGTTCTACACAACACTTCGTTTTGAGGTAAGGTATCGTTAACATTTCCCCTTAATTTGTACCGTGGCTTTTCGTTTAGATTCTCATACTACGCGCTTGTCTTTCTTTACGATGCGTTTGCTCGCTCCTGCCTAATTTGCTTCTCATACGCCCCACATTCGCCTAATGGTGCTATAATCATACAATAGACTATCGGCAATAAATCATTCTATTGCCGAAAGTTAGCTTCTGTGGAAGGATCGGTAGCGCATCACGGACCGGACTGTTTCGCGATGAGAAAGAGTAATATCGTTGGGGAGGAATAGTAGTGTTGAAGCGGAGGTTACTGGTGAACGACACAATCAACCCATAGTATCCGAGAAAAGTCTATAGACTTTCTGAAAATACTCTATAGACTATTCCGGAAAACTCTCTAGACTTTTCTCGGATACCCTATAGACTTTTCCCAGATATTACCGTATAAACCCTCGGACAGCATGGGTGCAACGACTTGATTGCATTGGAGAAACGATTTGTTAGTATGGGAGAAACGCTCCGTTTCCATCGTACAACAGCACCGCCATCTCTGTATAAAAGGGCGCGAACGTGCGCTGAGACGAGGCGGCTCCTGCGCAGGTCGTTGGGTGAAGGTACGCTCCGGTGGGCGTGTAGGTATGGTTGGGGGCAGGTAAAGTGTGCGCAGACGTGGGACGGTTCGTGCGTGGCTTGTCAGACGAAGATGCGCTGCGGTAGAGGCGTAAGTATGGTTAGGGGTAAGTAAAGGTGCGCGGACGTGGGACGGTTCGTGAGTGGGTTGGCAGACGAAGATGCGCTGCGGGAGAGGTGTAGGGGCGTTGCAGTGAGGTAGGGGATGGTTGGGAGCGAGCGGTATGTTCGTTTGAGGATATCTGAATTTATCAGAACCAATCGGAATTAATCGGAGAAAACCGGATCTTACCTGATAAGCTCTGATAAGCTCTGATTGACTCTGATTGACTCTGATTGGTTCTGATAAACCGAGATAAGTTGTGGAAAGTATGGGGGCTGGGTTGTTCTTTCGAGAGAAATAGCTATCTTTGCAACTGCTTTGCGCAATCTCTGCCAACAGAGGCACTACCGCGGCGGCGTGCCGCAGGAGTAAGGTGGCCGGCATATTGCGTTTAGATAGACGAAACTAATTAAAAGGAGCAGTAGAAAATGGATTTAATCAAAGTAGTCAACGACGAGTTTAAGTCGGGCAAACAGCATCCCCTTTTCACAGTTGGGGATACGATAACGGTTGAATACCGCATTACTGAAGGTAATAAGGAACGTATTCAAAAGTATCGTGGAACGGTAATTGCAATCAATGGTCATCAGCAAAAGCGTCGCTTTACGGTGCGTAAGATATCGGATGGTATTGCTGTGGAACGTATCTTCCCGTACGACAGCCCGTTTATCGAAAATATTGTGGTAGAACGTTACGGTAAAGTGCGTCGCGCCAAATTGTACTATCTGCGTGATCGTACCGGTAAATCGGCTCGCATTAAGGAACGCCGCTTTATCTCCAAGAGCGTAAAGCAGTAAGCAGAAACTAAATTATATTCCTATAGAGAAAGGTCGCCGTACCGAGCGTTGCGCTCCGTGCGGCGACCTTTATTTTGCAGTGCTTTTATGCGGGATGGTTACTTATTCTGAGGAATAAGGAACTTATCGCCCGTTTCTTCTACAATTTGGTTGTAGTAGGCGCTATCGTATCCGGGGAAGTCCGGCATTGCGCTGAGGCCGTGTCCGTTCGTTTTGAATTGTCCGTTCACCTCTTTTTTTCGGTTACCGTCCATATACTTAACGAGCAGATATTCGCCTAAGCTTTTCCATCGGGCAGTGGCTCCGTTGGCGGCTTCGGCAGCATATTGGGTGAGGAAAAGACGTGCTTTTTCAGGCGATTCCTTAAGTAGCGCTACCGCTTGCGCATCAATTTCCTTCACTTGTTTGTCAAATCCCGCTTCCAAACGCTGTTGAACGGGGCGAATGTCCTGAATCATAGGCTCGTAGCGAGCGTATGCCATATTGGCAACCCAGTTGTGTATCCAAAAGGCACTGGTCCAGGAGAAGTGCATCATATCGCCGTTTCCAACGCGATAACACTCGGGTGTAGCGAGGATGTTGGCATACATGGGCGTAAACACGGCTGTATTGGCGTCGTCTACACCAAACCAAAGGATGGGGCCCACTTCGTCGGGCAACCAGCCGCGGCACTGAGCCACCAGTACAAATCCGGTTTGTTGGGTAGCAATGGCGCGTTCGTTGAAGTAGGTTTTACCGTCCTTTTCCCACGCCATAGGGCGCCAACGGTAGGGCACTTTATAGGGACCGGCGCCTACGTCCTGAGTCATATCCATAGGGGTGCCTTCGTAGTGATTGCGCATCATATTGCGCACATCGGCAACGGTGAGCTTTTTGCTCGGAATTACCCATAGAGGCATCGGTTCGGCATGAGTATCGCCCATAGCAAATGCCTGATACTTATCCATATCGGGGGCAAATTCGTGGAAGAAAGCCCATACACGCGCTTCGCAACCGCGCAGATTATCGGGAGTGTAGGGATTGTAGGCTTTGGCAAAGCTGAAATCCTTGTCTTTCCCTTTGAAGTAGCCCTTTTCGCGCGCCAAATCGATCACGTCGGGCGAATAGAGGCAGTTTTCGGGATCATTGAACTTAATCTGCTGTATACGAGCCTGATTGGCATGTGCGGCAATAGCATTGTCCGGAATACGCATAGCTACCCAAACGGCACCTTTCTTGCCCGGGCCTTTGCCGATCATCTCCAAAATCCAAATTTCATTCTTATCCGCAATGCTAAAGCTTTCACCGCTACTCCGGTAGCCGTAGGTTGCCACCAGATCGGTCATTACCTTTATCGCTTCGCGTGCACTCTTGGAGCGTTGCAAAGCTATATAGATAAGGCTGCCGTAGTCGATTAATCCCTCTTCGGAAGCCAGTTCTTCGCGACCGCCCCACGTACTTTCGGTAATTGCCACCTGATATTGGTTCATATTACCGATTACATTATAAGTTTCGTGTGCTTCAGGGATATAACCGATCGGTTGATTGCTGTCCCACTCAATAATCTGACGCATTGTACCCTTCGGCCATACCTGTGCGGGATAGTGGTATAGTTCACCGTAGAGGGTATGGCTGTCGGCGGCGTACGAGATCATCACGGAGCCGTCCGCGGAAGCCTTTTTTCCTACCAAAAGCCCTGTACACGCTTTTGCCGGCAGAGCTGCCAATCCGAGGGTACAGAGCGTTGCAGCCATTAGTGCTGCCCGTTTTGTCCAATTCATTCTCTTTGTTCTATTCGTTATTCTATTGTTTTGTATTCGTTTTGCATACCTTTCTCCATAAGGGGAGTCAGCCCATTCCATAGGACAAAGATACACTTTTGCACCGAGGAATGCGGGATTCGCCCTATTCCAGCCTGATCTTTGCCGAAAATAAGCGAGGAAACTGCCTAACCGATGCCAATTATTGCAAATGAAAAGTAATAAGGATGCGCCAAAGCACCAAAGGCTCTGACGCATCCACAGAATAATATAAAAAAGTACAGCTTTTATTTCGCTTGTATGGGGTAATCCCACATGCTATTGTACCGGTGCTACCGGATCGGGTGCCACAAAGGTTTCTATGGACCAAAGGTATGCGGTGACGAATTCGCTATTGTTATATGCTTTCTCGTTCATTAGGGTAATGCGTTGCAGGAGGGTATCCGCTTTGGCGGGATCGGCTTCCTGCACCAGCAGACAAGCATTGAATCCGGGCCAAACGGCAGTATCCTTGCGCGGAATATCAAAGTTGCTTTCAGCCAATGCTTTAGGAATAACCTGATATACACTTATTCCAAGTTCGCAAAGGAGCGTTTCCATCTGCTCCAGCATACTGATATTACAGGTTACGTATATAAACTTCATATTAGTTTTGGGCAATACTTTTACGTTTCATTCTAAATAGTTTACGCTCTCTATTCAGGCGGCGTTGATGCATAAAGGCGTAGGCAGTGGGTACCAAAATGAGCGTTACTAACATAGAGATAAGCAGACCACCGATAATAGTGATGCCGAGCGGAGCATACAGCTCCTTACCCATACCGGTGCTTAACGCCATAGGTAGCATACCGAGTATGGTGGTCATGGAGGTCATTAGTACCGGACGAAGTCGGGAACGACCGGATTCCATTACGGCATCACGGATGCTGTAGCCGCGTCGTACCAGCATGTTGCTGTAGTCCACCAGCACGATACCGTTGTTTACCACAATACCCACCAGCATGATTAACCCGATAAAGGTTACCACACTTAGGGTAGTTCGGGTAATGAGGAATGCCAGTATGACACCAACTAAGGTGAATGGTATGGCAAAAAGTATGATGAACGGGTCCAAAACGGACTCAAACTGAGCAGCCATCACCATAAATACCAGCAGTAGGCCTATAATGAAGATTACCGAAAGAGAGGAGAATGTATCGCTCTGATCCTCAACCTGTCCGCCCAAGGAAACGGTTATGCCCTGAGGCAGTTGGGTAGCGGCGATAATTTCTTCTGCTTTTTTCGCGCCATCACCCAGCGAAATATCGTTCAGGTCGGCTGTCACTTTTACGTATCGCTGTTGGGTAAGTCGCTCAATTTGCACCGGTCCTTCCTTTTCTTGTAGTTCTGCTACAGCAATAAGCGGTACCTGCTGTCCCAGCAGATTGGTTATCTGCATTTCGTTGAGTTTCTTAATGGAATTGCGGTAATCCGATGCATACTGAATTCTAATATCGTAATCGGTACCATCTTCCGTATAGGTGCCGGCATCGGCTCCATATAGGTTTTCGCGTACTTGTATACCGATTATACCGGGATTGAGTGCCATTTGCGATGCTTTATCTTTATCCACCACAATGTGTACTTCACGGTTTCCAGCCGAAACCAATGCTTCCACGTTGGCAAACTCACTGTATTTCTTTGCTTTATCCTCGATATCGAATGCCACTTTGTTCATTTGATCTATATCTTTTCCGTAGATCAGGAACTCAATGGGCGCTTTATTCCCTGTCAGCGCAGTAGCCATAGCGCTACCGCCCGATACAGTTACCTTTTCAATTTCAGGCATTGCCTCAATCAGCGGACGAACAGCGTCGGCGATCTCTTGGCTACTGCGACTGCGCTCGCTAACAGGTTTTAGGTGACAGAAGATGGTTCCTACGTTTTTTCCTTCCTTAAAGCCTACAGCCGTAAGCACACCATCATCCGTTTGTCCGGAAATGCTAGCCAAACCGCCCTCTGCCACTTCCGGAACATTTTCCTCTAATAGATGAACAATTTGGTTACCAACTTGCTCCGTAAAGGCATGTGATGTGCCCTGTTCCGTCTCAAATTGAACAGAAAGGGATCCGGCGTCGATGTCCGGGATATAGTCGGTTCCAATCGTTTTACCCAAAAGTAGAACCAAACCAAAGATAACTAAGGCGGAAACAAGCGTTATTCCTTTATGAAAAACAGCCCAGCCGAGGAAATTGCGGTATCCTTTTTCCAGCTTTTGGAACATACGTTCGCTCCAATTATAGAGTTTACCGTGCTTTTTCTTCGTTCCGCCACGTGGAGCCGGCTTGAGCAATACGCTCGATAGCATAGGTGTTAGGGCTAAAGCGGTAAAAAGTGAGGTAATTAAACAGGTTACCGTCAGCACGGCTAATTGCTTAAACATCACGCCCACAATACCTCCCATAAATACCAACGGAAGGAATACCACTATGGTTGTTAGGGTAGAGGCGGCAATTGCCAATCCCATTTCGGATGCGCCAAACATAGCAGCTTGCTTAGGCATAGCGCCCCGCTCGATATGCTGCGTAATATTTTCCAATACCACAATGGCGTTATCCACCACCATACCGATGGCTATTACCAGTGCTACTAAGGAGAATATGTTAATGGTATAGCCAAGTATTTTCATAACGATAAATGCCGAAATTAAGCTCACCGGCATCGTTAGGAATACAATTAGGCTGGATTTCCACTCTCTCAGGAAGAGTAATACTACCAGCGTGACGAAAATCAGCGCATACCAAATGGAGGAGCTGAGGTTATCTATAGAGGAAGTGACCAATTCATCCGAGCCGATCACTTCGAATATCTGTACATCCGAAGGCAAATCCTTCTGAATGTTATTTATTTGCGCCCGTACCGCATTGACCACATCCACCGTATTGGCTCCGGATTGTTTCTGTACTAATAAGGCGAGTCCCTTATCTACATGGTTAAAGGCAGAAGCATCTTTTTCCTTAAAAGTATCCTTAACGGTAGCCACATCCTTGAGGCGCACCACTTTACCCTTAACCGCTTTGATAACCGTATTTTCCAATTCGGCTACACTTTCGTACTTACCGGGCATACGTACGGCAAAATCGTACGCATTATCGGTAACAAAGCCGGCGGGTACGTTGATGTTATTCGCCTTCAGCATTAAGGATAGTTGCGCTACAGATACGCCGTATCCCTGCATTCGGGTTGGATCTATTTCGATACGTATTTCGCGTTCCGGTTGCCCTAAGTAGATCACTGTGCCCACTCCGTCTACCTTTCGCAGAGCAGAAGCGATCTTATCCTCTACAATATCTTCCAATCCATCATAATTCTCATCTGCATTTACGGCATAACCGAGTACCGGAAGCATCGATGCATTGATCTTATAGATGATAGGGGTATAGGCTTGCGCCGGCATTCGCGACTTTGCAAGCTCCAATAGGTCGCGTGCATTATTGGCCGCCGCCGTTATGTCTTCTTCCCATTCATACCTAAGCTGTATGAAGGATACGTTCTCTTTAGAAATAGACTTAACCTCTACTAAGTTTTCGGCAGAGGAGAGTACCGCTTCCAATGGCTTGGAAACCTGCTCTTCTACCTCAATAGCCGACGCACCCGGATAGACCGTAATTACCGTTAAGGAGGGGAACTCCATATTGGGCATCAGGTCCAACGGCAACTTCGTTAGCGAGAATACCCCTATTACCATAATGGCAATGAATATCATCGACGTGGCTATGGGTCTTTTGACACCAAATTCGGGAAGTTTCATACGCTTACTTCTTTACAATAGTCACTTTGGAGCCGTTGTTGAGCTTATTCTTCCCGTTTACCACGATAGAATCTCCACTCTGAATATTATCGGTATCCACATTAGCCCAACCGTCGTTTATTTCGCCGCGCTTGATGGGAATACGGCTCACGGTGGTACCATCGGCATTAATCTTAAATACAAATTCTTCGGCAGTACCGGCTAAACGGTATATGGCATTGAGCGGTACAAAGATGCCGCTACGCTCCGGTAGCGCAATAGACACATTGCAATACATCCCCGGCTTCAAACGGTTTTTTCCATTGGGAATAGAAACTTCAACGGATGAAGTGCGGGTTACGGGCGACAGAACCGACGAAATGTAAGAAATCTTGCCTTCGATCGGTTCATCGGGATAGGCATCAAAGGTTATTGTTGCCGATTGTCCCTTTTTAATGTGGCCTAGTTCCTTTTCGTTTACCTCAATGGTTACCTTAAGCGGATTGATTTGCCGAAACTCTACGATACCACTTTCCAATTTGAGGTCACTGCTGAGGCTGGGCGTAAAAGCATACGTTTCGCCCTCATTGACTAATATTTCCGTGATAACGCCGCTAAAGGGTGCCGTGATGGATGTATTCTTTTTGAGCATAGCCACCTTTGCCACGGAGGCTTCGTACTTAGCTTTCACGTGGTCGTAATCCATCTGGCTGACGCTTTCTTTCTCTCTCAGCCGGGAAACGCGGTCAAAGTCCCGTTTGATGGCATCCTTTTCGATCTGAGCCTGAACCAATAACTCGTCGGACATCTCTACGATGAGTGCCCCTTTGGGAACGAAGCTCCCTTTGGCATAATGGATGCGTTCCACGCGCCCCGGCAGAGCGGTTCCGAGGTTGGCACTCTTGGATGCCTCAGCGCTACCCGAGAAGCGAATGCTCGGTGTAAAGCTCATCTCTTTTACTTGGGTGATGGTTACCGGAACAGCCTTGTCCGATTCGGATTCCGATTGATTACTTTTGTCACCCTTTGGGCTACAGCCGGCAGTTATGCCCATAAGTAGTCCCACAAATGTAGGGAGCAGAAGGCTCCTAAACTCTATAGTATGCATAGGTTATTTTGTTTGTTTTCTCTGTTTGTAATCGCGATAATTGTCCTGCGGAGGATACCTTTGAAAAGTGGATAGCCTTACAATATTATCTCTCTATAATAGGTTCCGTTTGATAGGTATATACGTTTCAGGCGAAAGGTATATAGGTATCGAATGAAAGGTATATACCTTTTACTTCATACGTATATAAGTTTCAGCGGACGGGGCTATTCGGTTGCTTTTCATTTTGGGCATGCACTGATTGGGCATACTTATAAAGTGCGCCGGTATTCTTTTCCAATTGGGAGAGCGTAACGGCAGCTTCCACGCGCGCATCGATATCGGCGGAAGCGGCATTCTCCCACATAGTTTGCGCTTCCAATATATCCCTTGCGCTTTTCATCCCCTCCAAAAGGGTGTTTTCGGTAATGCGAAGGTTCTCTTCGGCTTGTTTTTTGGAGAGTTTGGTCATCTCCATCTTTTTGAGTGCCTCCGTATGTTTGAAACGGTTTTGCTGTATTTGTAAATTGATTTTTTCCTGAGCATCCTCAAGTTCTAAGCCGGCTTTAGCCACTTCCCGGTCTGCCATATGTACCTGATGTAGCCTATCGCCCCACGTAAACACCGGTATTTGTACACCAATACCCACCATCCAATCGCCGCCGAAATTGTTTTGCGTGCCTTTGTAGATATTGGGTTGCGTCCAATTGTATCCTGCCGTGAGGAAGATGTTGGGCATAAATTGCGATTTAACCATCTTTCGTGCCGACTCCGTAATGGCGAGCTTTTTGCGTAGCATTGCTACCTCGGCGCGCTCGGAGCCGTCGCTGTTTGAAAGTGCCAGGAACCGCTCGCTCAGTTGCGCCTCGGTGATTACATCGGTATCCAATGCAATTTGTTCGGCATCGACACCGATAATTTGCCCTAATAACATCTTGGAGAGAACAAGCCCATTCTCAGCTTTTACCAAAGATAGCTCAGCCTCGTTTTGTTTCACCTGCACTTTGAGCACTTCGTTCCGTGTAGTCATCCCTTCGGCATATAAATTCTCCAAATCCTGTACAAGATGATCCAAAAGCGACTTGTAGGTTTGTGCCAAATTGACCTTCTCCTGCACGGAGATTACACGCCAATACGCTTCGTCTACAGAGGCCAGTACATCGGCTTGCTCCATTTTTACTTTTTCGTAGGCAAGCTCGGATGTATAGCCGGCTATCTTGTTGGCTTCCACAATCTTTAACCCGGTGAATATAGGCTGACGCAACACAAAGCCGCCCGTAAACACCTCCTTGGGGCCAATACTAATAAAATTGAGCGGAATGGACATCCCTTGCGGCGTAACTCCGGGTATATTAAAATCGATTGCGAAGGGACGGATCGGTCGGTCTCCGGGATTTACCCATCCGCCGGCAAAGTCGATTCGCGGCAAATACTTCGTTTTAGCCGACTTAACCAAATAATCGGATGCTTCCGCGTCAGCCTGAGCCATTTGAATCTGCTTATTGTGTGTCAGCGCCATTTCCCTGCACTGCTCCAAGCTCAGTGGAGCCGGCGACTGTGCCGCAACGCTCCATCCCGTAAGGAGCATAGCCGAGGCGAGCAGAAAAAGGGCTTTTTGTATTTTGTTTGCGTGCATAATGATTTGCTACTGTATATGATTTGCGTATCAGATTAGTGGTCAGAGCGTTAGTAAATACCTTGATACCACTCCTTAAATTCTCTGTTTTTTGCCTTACTGACTATAATCTTCTCGGGCGCATCTACACAAAGAGTTACCGTTAGCTTCCCTCCAAACCATACGGACATGCTCTGTATGGCACTGTGTGCCACAATGTATTGCCGATTGGCTCTGAAGAACAACTTGGGATTTAACTCTTGCGCTACTCGTTCCAACGAAAGATCGACGGAATGCTCTTTCCTGTCGGTAGTGACCAGCACGGATGCTTTGTTTTCGGAACGTATATAGGCAATCTTATCCACCGATATGGGGATCAGCTTATCTTGGAAAGGAATCAAAAAATGACTCTTATAGCTCAATTGCGACTCGTTGAGCGCTTCCAGCATTTTTGCCATAAGTGCCTGATTATCCACCTTTTGCTCCGTTTGCGTAAAACGCTTGATTTTGTCCAAAGCGCGTTGCAAATCGCTTCGCTTAATCGGCTTCAGGAGATAATCGATACTGTTGACTTCGAATGCCTTAAGGGCATATTCCTCGTACGCCGTGGTAAAGATTACCGGACAGCTTATCTGAATACGCTCAAAAAGTGAAAACACCTGCCCGTCAGCTAAGTGGATATCCATAAAAGCTAAGTCGGGCTCCGGATTGTTTTCGAACCATTCCACACACTCGGATACGCTCTGAAGTATGGTCAATACCTCTATGTTAGGGTCGGCTTCGGTGAGTAACGTTTGCAATCCTTGAGCGGTATAGTACTCATCTTCAACGATTATTACTTTCATATCAGTGATTTGGCTCTCGGTTCTACTTGTTCTAAGCTGCTGATTAGGGGTAGCGAAACGGTAAACATGTTATCTCGGGAGGCAATTTCTATATCCTTTCCGAATACTAAGCGATATTGCTCCATCAAATTATCTAATCCGATTCCGCTGCTGCCCGATATACTTTCCTCCCGTAGTTGTATCCTGTTTTCCACAACGATGCAATCATCATTCGTACGGATGTATATCGTTAGCGGCATTTTGGCACTCGCTATATTGTGCTTGATGGCGTTTTCCACCAAAATCTGTAGCCCGGAGGGGATCAGATAATAATCCAAATACTTATCGTCGATATGCCATTCCACTTTAAGCCCGTCAAAGTATCGGATACACATCAAGTACAGATAAGAGCGAACAAATGCCAATTCATCCGATAACCGCACTACCACTTTGTCGCGCATCGTATGCCTAAAAACAGCGGCAAGCTCCTGCACATATTCCTGCGCCCGCTTATCGTCTCTGCCGATTAGGCCGTTGAGCGTATTGAGGCAATTGAACAAGAAGTGCGGATCCGTCTGATTTTTCAGCGCTGTGTACCTATTCTGTAGATTTTCAAAATCCAACTCCTGCATGCTTACCACGGCTAAGTGGTTCTGCTTCATGAGATAAATGGTCATAGTGAAGAGAAAAGTCACCACCAAAATGACTAAGTCCTTCACGTACTGCATCGCCGCATAGGCGTGATAACTGAAAAGGTCTCTAAACCACCATCGTTGTAATTGGGATAAATAGGGCGATAACAGTATTACCCCTATCAATAGCCCTAACAAAATGAGCCACAGTTGGTACTGACGTATCTCGTACGTATTGATTGCCCACGATTGGATGCTTAGCAATAGGTAAAAGAATACCATATTGACCAGTAGCGAAGCAAACGAATTTACCGATAAAATGGTGCGTATATCTACCTTCCAACCGTCATCTAATAAGCTGTAGTAGTAGATAGAGGACGACAGCATTACAAAAGCAAGCAGGAAACTGATTATCAGTGTTGCCCATAATACATTCTTCCTTTCGTTGCTGAAGAATATAAATCCCTTGCTCTTTAGCCGTCTTAAACGGCGTTCTGTGATGGATGTCGCCATATATCTTTTATCGTTGGATGTTTTTTCTGTTCCGAATAGTCCAATGCGTACTTTCTTATACTATTCTCAACAAAGATATTAAATGGTAACGAGCCTTACCCCATACCCTTCTGTTTGTGGCATTTGTGCGGGCAAAGGGATAAGGCTCTCCGTGTTTAGTGATTGAAACAATTAAAAACGATATCCAACTCCTATAGTCAGCACATTAGCGTGTGCATTGTAATCCTCTTGCTGGAGCGGAAATCCCAGCTTGGAAGTGACATTATTCATAGAAGTTTTTATGTCGTCAATTTGGTTGATAAAACCGTACTTATAGCCGAGGTTGATTTCAATACCGTTGGAAAACTCATATCCCAATTGACAAGCGATACCTACATCCCATCTTTGCATTGCGGATTTATCGTTGTGTTCTTCATACAGATCAATCGGATCAAACTTCACCATATTGTCCAGTACCTCTATTTCGTCCGTCTTAGCCGAGAATCCTACTCCCAAAAAGGGACCAACTCCTCCGTAGAAAAGACCATTACCCAATTTGACTTTACCCAAAGCTAATACGGGAATCTGCATGCCCCACTGGTTTACCTTATTTTCCAAAGAGAGAGGCCCCTTTTCGGCTTTCAGCCCCATTCCTCTGTAATAGAACTCAAGCTCAGGCTGGATAGCAAAATTGGGATGCAGGTTGATGCGCATAAAGCCGCCAAAATCGGCTCCGGGCTTCATGTTGCTTTCAAGTACTTGGAAGTCGTCACTCAAGATAAGGCTTGAAAAGTTCATTCCGGCTTTTACACCATATTCAAGCGATACATTGGACTGTGCCACGGCTGAAGTGGCTGATATAACCATAATCGCACTGGCGGCGATAGCAATAATGTTGCGTTTCATACTTTCTTCTTTCTTTTTTTTCTCACTCACATTTTATGTTCGAGTTGATGCTCCATCCGATCGCAATTGAGTATCAAACTCTGGCGCAAAAGTATGAACAATAAAACCACACGACAAGCTACTATCCACCCAAATGGACATAATGTTTACCCAACTGCCCTAATCAACTACCGAACATACCCCACATTCTTCCCAAAATGCGATTTTCACCATAAATAAACCCATCCTACTTCCTTGATAATCCCTTTTTCTTTGGGAATGCTCCTTTCCCCGAATGAAACTGTTTCCACAGAAAATGCTCATTATTGCGACGAACGCTTTGTCCTTGAGCAAATTGGATTCCAAAATCATTAACCCAAACAAAAGCTCTGCTGTACGGTGCTACACCCCACTCAGAGGAGGAAAACGTATGCTTCAAATGGGACAAAATTGAAATTGACCGCCAAAAGTATTGCAACATTGCAATTTTGTTGTACCTTTGTGCTCGGAAATGCTTCCTTAGCTCAGTTGGTTAGAGCATCTGACTGTTAATCAGGGGGTCCTTGGTTCAAGCCCAAGAGGGAGCGCTTATTTGTTTTACTTTAGTCAAGGGGAAGTTCGTTCTGAGCTTCCTCTTTCTTTTTATGAGAATCTACCCCTATCCCGATGAGATGGGGATCTATCCGCATCCCGATGAGAAGGATCTCTCCCTATCCCGCTGATGGCGAAAAGTTGCTACATCCGGTAGAATTGCTGTATTTGCGCCAATTAGTTGGCGAAAGGTGCTACCGCACGGCGGAATTCCTGCACTAATAGCGCTGCACTAGTTATGGTGCTAATAGGCTAGCCGAGTTCATCGGAACCAATCCGAACCAATCGAAGTTAATCGGATTAATTCTGATAAACTCTGATAAGTTCCGATAAACTCTGATAAACTCAACCTACGATACACTATAGTACACTTTAATACGTTTCGATACAGTTTAATACGTTTCGATACAGTTTGATACGTTTCGATACGTTAGGATACGTTAGGATACAGTTTAATACACTTCGATACACTTTAATACACTTGGGGGGTATGCCGTGTGGTACCTTTGCATCGTTCCTCAGGGAATAGGCGGTAGACGCGTGGAGCAAGCGAGCTTCACCACACTACTATCGCCTCGGAGCAAAAGCACCGACGGACATTACCACCGGCTGATTAGTACATCAGCGGATGGTTATCCTCCACGAATGGTAAACACCGGTTGAATATTAACATCTACAGGTTGTTAGCGTCAGCGGATGGTTAGAAGCTGCGGATGGTTAGCAACGGTTGATACTAGTGTCAGTGGATGATTACCCCTCCACAGATGGTGAGCTCCGATTGATATTAGTATCTACAGGTAGTTAGCACCAGTGGATGGGTATTACCAAAAGTGCGGAAGTACTACCCCGAGGAACAGCGTTCTTTGACATATTGTAATAGCTCCCGCGCAAAGGGATTCCTATGTAAATTGGGTTCCCTAACGGGAAAACGAAGGATATTATCTGAAACAATCAGCGTTTATCGTAGTGTATCGGAGGATAACGGAGTGCACCCTATCTTAAAATGCATGGTTCAGAGCAAAGTCAATGATATGGTTGGTACAAGGGGATTCTTGCACACCTATTGGAGAACTCTGTGCTTGCATTAAGGCAAAAGAAAGGACGATTGCTTACGGTTGGGGAGCGGGATGGGGAGCGTCGGGGGAGAGCATCAGCTCGCCGAGGACTTTAAAGAGGAGCGTGAAGTGGCGGACCGCCTCTTCCGTTGCCTTCTCCACCGGCTTCTGCGCACTTTTGAGCATAGCCACGCCCACCACAGCACCGATGGCGGTAGCGATTTCTCCCTGTGACGCGTCATCGTGCCCGGGAGCGCTTTTGCCGCTCTGTTGGGCAGCGTTCTTGGCTCGCAGCTCTACAATCGGGGCAAGGCATTGCAGATAAATACCGCGATAGTAGGGATTGCCGTCCGTTTCGTCGCTAAAATGCTTGTGCGCCGTTTCCAGCCGCTCCAGGAGTTGCTTGCCACTATGCGAGTGCGGCGAGGATTCTGCCGCTCCGTAGCGTTGGTAATCAGCCCGAATACGATCGAACAAAACGCCGAAAACACCTTCAGATACAGCGTCCGGATTGTGCTGGAGCGTTTCCTCGGCAATGAGGAGCAGCGTGAGGTATTCGGCAGGATACTCGCGTTCCAAGCGTTCGAGATAATCAAGCGTATTCATTGAGCATCAACGGGTAAAGGATGTTTGAGTAAAATGCGCGGAGGTAGTAGCGCGGATATGGCTCCCAATAACAGAAGCGCGCCTAAAACTGCTGCGTAATCGGTAAGTCGGAAGGCTACCGGATAGGCCACGCGCTCCAATCCCTCCGGATAGGATACGAAGCCCGTTTCCCGCTGTAACAGAAGCAATAAGGTACCCAGAATCAATCCGCCTGCCACGCCGGCAAGGGTGGTAAGAAAACTTCGTAGAAAAAAGATGGTTCGGAGCGATTTTTGGGGCATGCCTAACGCGGCAAAAAGACGTGTATCACGCTCTTTTTCAATAAGTAACATTGCAGAAGAGCATATAATATTGAAGGCAGCCAACAGAACCACAAAAAGAAGAATACTGAAGGAGAGCCACTTTTCAACGGCGACGAGCCGCATTAGGAAGGGTTGTTGCTCGCGACGCGTTAACAGATCGAAGTCATTGGGTAGCAATTTGTTCAGAGCATTACGGAACGCATCATCCGTAAGATTTGCCGTAGGCTTGAGGGCAATTTCCGCGCAGAAGCTCGGCGGATAGTCCAAAAGCTCTGCCAAAGCGGATTGCGAGAGGAAAAGGGTACTATTATATTGTTCCTGTCCGGCATTCACTACACCCGTAAGTATGCCGGAACGTTGCACAAACGCAGTATTGGACAGCAAGGGATTTATACTACCCTTTCGCCGTGGTACCAAGAGGGTTACGGGCACAGAATCGTCCAATGGCGGCATACCGATAAAGCTGTAACTATCGGCTCCGATCAGAAAATGTTCATCGCCATAACGATAGCGCCCCAAAGCGACTGAAGAAGTAAGTTTGCACACCTTTGGGAAAGCGGCATCGGAGCCAAAAAGCATTACAGGCGTGCTCTCGCCCTCGGCAAAAAGTACGCCCTCGCTCTGCAATGTGAGGCTATAAGCATCCACTTGCGGGGATGAGAGTAACTTTTGCAGCGAGGAATCGCGGGCATCGAATACGGTTCCATCGCTCTTTTTCAGTACAAGTGGCGCATCAAAAGGGGATGTGCTCTGCAACAGCAAATGTTCGTATCCGTTAAAAACGGAAAGAATTACAATCGCCGCAGCAGCAACGGCCCCCATGGCGAGCGATGAGATTAATGCAACGATGTGCACGGCATCCCAACGCTTGCCGGTGATTGTGTACCGCCATGCAATAAAAAAGGGATACATCAGTAAAGCTATTTGCCCAAGAGCTTATCGATGTGCTCGAGGTAGTCCAAACTATCGTCGATGAAGAACTGTAGTTCGGGAATGGTACGCAATTGGTTGCGGAGGCGCGTTCCGAGCGTATAGCGCACTGAGGCGGCATTCTTCCGCAACAGCTCTATCATTTCCTCGGCACGCTCGGAGGGATAAATGCTCAAATAGATGCGACAGAGCGACATATCGCTCGTAGGGCGCACGTTGGTTACGGATACAATTACACCGGGCATTTGCCTTGTTTCGGTGAGAAACATTTCGGCAAGTTCCTTTTGTATCAGACGGGCTATTTTATTTAATCTTCTTTCCTGCATGATTGCGAATAAGGTTTTATCACTCGGCTGCCGTCCGGTTGTTCTTCGATAGCAACGCGTAAAGTAACATCGTCATCCAAAAGCGGTTCGATAAGCTCGGGCCACTCGATAAAACAGTAGTGATCGCCTTTGAGGTAATCGGTCATACCGATGGCAAGCGCTTCGTCGAGCGATTTGAGCCGATAGCAATCGATGTGCGTTACATCGCCGTTTTCGGCAGCTCCGTAGCGGTTAATGATGGCGAAAGTTGGGCTATTGACCACATCACTGATATGCAGGCAGCGGCACAGCGCCTTGATAAAGGTTGTTTTGCCGCATCCCATTGGGGCATAGAAGGCAATAACCTTCCGAGACGCCGTATTCCGCAGAAAAAGGCGCGCCGCCTCGTCAATAGTTTGTTCGGTAGGAACAAGTATAGGCTCAAAGTGCATTGGTTGATTACTCATATCTTAGGGGTCAATTGAACGATGGGTACCAGCATTTCCTCCAAGGAGATTCCTCCGTGCTGAAACGTATTTCGGTAATAACCCACATAGTAGTTATAGTTGTTTGGGTAGGCGAAGAAGTCGTTTTCCATACAGAATACGTAACGCTCCGCCAAGGAACAGCGTGTTAAGCCATATGCCTCCGGCTTGGTTATTTCGAAAACCTCTTTGGCATTGTAGCTCATATTCTTGCCGCGCTTATAGCGCAAATTGAGCGAAAGTGACTTATCGCCTACAATTTTGACCGGTTTGGCAACACGCACCGTACCGTGATCCGTGGTCAGCAGCACTTTGTAGCCCATATCGGCTATCTTGTGAAGGAGCGGAAGCATAGATGAGTGGCGGAACCAACTGCGTGTGAGCGAGCGATAGGCTGCTTCATCCGGAGCCAGTTCGCGAATCATTTTGCTATCCGTTCGGGCATGCGAAAGCATATCCACAAAGTTAATCACCACCACATTTAGGCGGTTTTGCTTCAGCTTGCCTAATTGTTGTACCAGTTTTTCGCCAAAATCCGCTTCCAGAACCTTATTATAGGAGAGCGAAACGCTCCTTTTGTTGCGTTCAAGCAACTTGAGGAGTAGCTCTTCCTCGTGGTCGTTTTTGCCGCCGTCTTTGTCTTCCTCCACCCATAGCGAGGGGTACAATTTGGCAATTTCCGCCGGCATCAAACCGGCAAACAGTGCATTGCGGGCGTACTGGGTAGCCGTGGGCAGCAGAGACATATAGAGATTTTCCTCTATCGCAAAGCGATCCGTCACCAAATCCTTTACCGAAAGCCACTGATCGTACCGAAAGTTATCGATAACAATCAGGAACACCTTTTCGTTCTCATCCAGTAAGGGGAACAGGTACTTTTTGAGCAAATCGCAACTGAGCGTAGGGCGCTGATCCGTTTGTCGGCTCCAAGTTCCGTAATTCGCAGTAACGAAGCGGGCAAAAAGCTGCTCTGCGTCGCGTAGCTGCATACGAAACAGCTCTTTTAGGTCGGGGCTATAGGAATCGATCTGCAGGCTCCAGCGGACCAGCTCTTTATAGAGCGCGAGCCACTCGTTGTAGTCCAATGGTCCGTTAAGCCGCTGCGCTATGGAGGCAAATGCCTCCCGATAGCCGCTCAGTGTAGCCTCGCCGATGATTTGATCGCTTTCGAACAGCTTTTTCAGCACCAAAAGGATCTGATTCGGATTAACCGGTTTGATGAGGTAATCCGCAATTTGACCGGCAATGGCCTGATTCATCAACTCCTCCTCATCGCTTTTGGTTACCATCACCACCGGCAACGTAGGATAAGCGCTACGGATGCGATGCAATGTTTCCACACCCGATAGCCCGGGCATATGTTCATCGAGAAAAACGGCATCGTACTGTTTTTCCGCCAACATAGCGAGCCCGTCGCTGCCGCCTGGTGCTTCGTCCACACTGTAGCCGCGCCGCTCCAAGAGCATAAGGTGCGGCTTGAGCATCTCTATTTCATCGTCAATCCAAAGTAGCGTCCGCTGTTTCATGGTTACCACTCCTTTTGTGGCATCGAAAGGGGTGCGGAACGCATCAGAGCCGCTTCAGGGGTGCAAAGAGCTACCGGTCGCCACGAGCCTTCGTGAGCCAATGCCAAAAAGTAGCGTGCTCCCTGTATGGTAATGGGCATCAGTGCATAAAACGCTTCCGCTTTTACGTCATACATCAGCGGATAGAGTGCAGGCGCTTCGGTACGTATGGCGTTACGCTTAGCTTCGTATGCCAAAGCCACTTCCCCACTTAGGGTTACGTTGCCGCGTTCGTCCGCACAGGGATTAATGGAACAAAGTGTTTCGATATGATCCGGATGTTCCAAAGCATCCCTTCCTGCCGGTACAATGGGCAGAAAATCCTCTTTGGTTAGTTCGGGAAGGTTGCTCAGGAGTATCTGTTCCGTAGTCAACTTATTGTCCGCCAGCAAGAAGAAGCGTTTTCCGCCTTCCGGAACGTTTGCTCCGTTTGCTTCGTCGATGCATCTAAACTCATGCAAAAAACATGCCAAACCGGATTCCGTAGGCGTTCCCTTAGCTGCCACCGCCACTATTTCGCGATTATCCCTATCGAGGAGTCCGGTATTGAAGAGCATTTTGTCCTCCTCGGGCGTCAATTTGTCCGCATCGTACAGACGATGGAAAAAGAGTGTAAGGCAGAAGCGCAGATAGAGCTCAAGTTGCTCATCAGCAGGGAACAAGGCAGCATATTGTGGTGCCAAACGTGCCATCAGATCGCGCAATAGGTCCGCTTCGATGGAAAGTTCGCCAAAATCGCTCAGTTCACCGAAGCTGCTTTTACCGCACCCTACTCTCTTGCGCGCCTGTTTTACCGGTTCTTTTTGCTGTTCAGGCACGTGGGACCGTTCCTCCGCACTATTACGATTGGGACGCGCCTCCCGTTTGTCGGGACGCCTAACACGTGGCGTTGCCTTCAGTTTTTCCTCGGTAATACGGAGCGAAGGCGTTTGTTCTGTTCCACGCAACGATGTTTCCCATCCCAATTGGGTGGCAAAGGCATCGATAAAGCCCTGAAGTGACTCAAAACCAATTGCCTTGAGCTGTTCGCCGGCTCTAATTCGCGCCTCCATCTTTGCGATAGGTACCCATCCTTCAGCATCGAACAACAATCTGCCCATACTTTCCACTTTGTGGGCAATTTCTGCTGCTTCGGGCGATAGCGCGTTATCCTCTTGCTTGGGCGCAGCTACCTCTGTACGAGGCGCTTCCTCCATTTTTTCCGGAGATACCTTTACGCCGGCCGGATAAAGCAGAATACTGAAATCAGACCTCTTTTGGCTGTTCCAGAACTTTCCGAATCGTTTGGTATCGGTTAGGAACACTTCAAACGAGGAGTAGCCTAAATCAGTGTACGTTACGGCAAAATTTTTACCGCGAAGAGCTTCGTTCAGCTGCTCGATATCGATCGGTTTGGCACCATTCTGCTCAAATAAGGCGGCAATTGTGTCGGTCACGCCCTTTAGGTATTGCGCAATTTCGCGGCGCAAACGGATGCGGACGGCATCTTTTCCTTCGGCATCCTTTTCTACCACCCAAAAGTCCTCAAATTTGGCATCCCGAAGGAACGCATCAAATGTGGGGTAGCCAAAATCCCTATACGCTGTAGCGAAGTAGCTCTCCTTGAGCTCTTCTTCCAACGCTTCGGGGGTAGTCCAGCGCTTCTGACCGGTAGGGGCCAGCCGTTTGATGGTGTTTCTTACAAAATCTATATAGTCGCCTAAGCGATTTTTTGTCTGTTCGCTCTTTTCGGAGCGATTTATTTCGTCATTCATACTAAGTTATTCCAACAATCTAGTTCCATTAGGCCTCACTATGCTCAAACATAGGCGATTCCTCTCTGCGTCCCAAAAGGCGAAGCATTAATTGCGCTTCGCTGAGGGAGAAGAGTTGTACAAAGCCGCCATCGGCAGGAACGGCAAGCGCACCGATAACGGGCGCACCTTCCTCAAAGCAGAATGGCACTAACAGAACGGTTTTTTGCCATTTATTGTTATATCCGAAGCGTATGCCGAGCGGAGCATCCTTGAGCATGCCGAGCGAGTAGGCTAACGCTTTGTCCAATGTTTTTTCCATCAGCACCATTGCCTCCTTATCGGCAATTAGCTGATCCCGCAACACACGTTCCTTTTCCACGCGTTCGCGGAAGGTCAAATCCTCCGGAATGAGCTCTATTTCGCCCAAAACAGGTATCTGTTTTTTGATGCTTTCGGGGAACAGAGCCGCGTGCCGACGGATCAATTCGCGCCGGTTCAGCTTTTGTACTATGGCATCAGGCTGCAAGAGCAACTGCGCCGGTCTAAGGGCATTCCGCTGTAGCGGAGAGGCAAAAACAGGCAAGGCAGGGAACGCTTCGCGTGCAACGGCATCCGCACCGGTAACAAAGCGTACAATGCTCAATTCGCGTGCGTTTTTGTCCTTCACAACTACATAGACCGGTTCGCCTTCCGGCGTGCGTAGCGATAGATCGAACATGGTTTTATCACTCGCCCTTACGCCTGTATTCAAGCGCAATTGGGTGATTAACGCTTCGTTTACGAATCGTTTGATGTTGATGTACGCTCCATCGCGCCGTTCGCCCGTAGTGAAGTTGTTTTCACCACATAATTTCAGCAGTTCGGTGCTCTCCTTTGCGTTCAGGTCGATCCGCAACGTACCGCGTTCAATAGCCTGACGGCTCAGCCTTTCGCTTTTCGCTACTGCGGAAGCTTCCGTTTTGCGTGGTTTGCGCTCCGTACGCTCTGCCACAGCAGGTCGCTTGGCTTGTTTGGCTTCCGCGCGTTGTGGCTCCCTTTTGCGGGGTTGACCCTTTGGGGCGCGTGGCGCGCTTTGCGCCTTGGACTCCCGTTCTTCGCGCTGAGGTGCTACCGAAGGCTGTTTGGGGGCTTCTTCGCTTTCCGGGGAAAATAAACTCTTTACGCGTTGCCAAAAGGAGGGTTTGCCGCTAAAATCCTTGTGCTGTCCCTTTAGAGCCACCCACTGAACGCCGTTTTCCTCGTGTGTGTCGAACATTTGCTTCGAACCCGCTATAAAACGCTTTAGGTCCTTGATGTTGTTCTCATCGAATATCCCCGCATAGATTACCTTTACAAAATCCTCATCCTCGGTAGATACCCAGCCCTGTTTATCACGAAAACGCTCTATCGCGCCCGTGATCTTTTCGATAATGGTTCTATCTCTCATAAAAATACCGGTCGCCCGCACCCAATGGGGACAAGACGACATTTTCAAATACATAAAACTTGCTGCGCCGCTTGCGACAGCTTCTCAAGGCAAAGTTACTTATTTCCTTGTTATTACGCTATCATTTTCATCTTCTTACATGCATAAACTGTGCCAAACTCAGCTCGCGATGACGGAAGAAGATGCTCCACCGGTGAAAAAAATACCCATCCCGATGTTTTTTTATTGGGAAACAACAAAGGAAAAGTGTACCTTTGAGCGCGAAAAAAGAAGTTGGGAGGATCATCACAAATGGGCGCAAAGTCACGTAGTTTTATTGTACCGATTCAGCACTTTCTGTCGCGTAAAACCAATGCGACCGTTTTGCTGTTTGTTATGGCGGTTTTGGCTGCAGTAATTGCCAATACCCCTCTTGCTGAAGGGTATAGCCATCTGCTCGCTTATCCGGTTACGTTGCAAGTGGGGCCGTTCAATATTTTCTCGCATAACGGGGAAACGATGGATTTACTCACCTTTGCCAACGACGTACTTATGGTGCTTTTCTTCCTCAATGTAGGGCTCGAAATCAAGCGCGAAGGCTTAGTTGGCGAGCTTTCCTCCTTCCGCAAGGCGATGTTCCCGGTAACGGCGGCTTGCGGCGGTATGCTCTTTCCCGTACTGGTATACCTGACAATTTGTCACACAGAGCCGATGTCGCACGGAGCCGCTATACCGATGGCAACCGATATTGCTTTCTCTTTGGCGGTTTTATCATTAGTGAAAGGCGTTCCCACATCGTTAAAAACGTTTCTTACTGCGCTGGCCGTAGCCGACGACCTTGGCGGTATTATTGTAATTGCCCTATTCTATTCCACCGGTATTAACCTTGCTATGCTGGCATGCGGTGTAGGTGTCATCTTACTACTATATGTTTTAGGGCGTTATGCCGGTGTGCGTAATTTGTGGGTTTATTACTTAGGTTTGCTTTTTGTATGGCTCTTTTTCCTCTCCAGCGGCGTACATACTACTATTGCCGGCGTACTGGTTGCCTTCACCGTACCGGCCAAACCGCGCTACGATACTAAGGAAACGGCGGCAAGAGTTAAATCGCTTATGGCTTTGCTCCGTAACGAGAACGACGGCAAGGATAGCGAAAAAGGATTGCTTCCCGGCGAGCATATCAACATATTGTACAGCATTTCCAACACTACCTATCACTCTGTCAGCCCCATGCAGCGTATGGAGGCGCAACTCACTCCGGGGGTGAATTGGTTTATTTTGCCGCTTTTTGCCTTTGTCAATGCAGGCGTGCGCTTAAGTGGCGTTGGGTTTGAGGATTTGTGGGGCGTAACTTCCGCCGTTGCGTTAGGGCTAATGATCGGTAAACCTCTGGGAATCTGGCTCTTCTCACGCTTGTACCTATGGATTACCCATACGCCCATGCCGATCGGAATGCACAACAAATCTCTGTTAGGATTAGGCTTTTTGGGCGGTTTCGGCTTTACTGTGTCGCTTTTCATTGCATCCCTCTCGTTTGTGGGCGATGCGGCGGTACTTCACCTGAACGAAGCTAAGCTGGGGATCTTTATCGGTAGTATATTTTCCGGTATATTCGGCTACCTCTTCCTGAGGCACTACTTCAAAAAGCATCACGATATAGAAGAGGAATTGGCAGCGAAAAAAGCGTAACGCTTATCCCTACATATGCGGCGTAAAAATCGGTTTTGGCGACTGGTTCTGTTCGTGTACTTAGCATTTTTAGTGCTAAGTGCGCTCTACTTCGTTCCTACCCGTTTGGGCATCGTAACCCTCAGGCCTATAGACCTTTTGGCTGCCCTCCGACCCATTCAACCCGATTCGGCTCTGTGCGATGCCGATACGCTTGAACTGACTCATACTCAGGCTGATCCCGCCGATTCGGTGGCACAACAGCGCGCCATAGCCGATTCGCTCCGAAACGCTCTCTTTGCGAGCAACGAAATGGCGGCGGATAGTACCGGTAGCGTGCAAAAAGTGTTTTTTGAAGATTACAGCCCCGACGGGCGCGGATTGGCGCATTGTTTCCGTAAATTGATCCATCACGAGGGAATGCTCTATATGGCTTTTTTGGGCGATTCCTTTATCGAAGCGGATATCTTTACTTTGGACGTGCGCCGCATGCTGCAACAGCGCTACGGAGGCCGTGGCGTGGGCTGGATGCCCCTATCCAGTGGCGTGGCAGGGTACCGGCGCGGCATACGGCATCAATTCAGCGGTTGGCAGGAAATTACCCCACTCACCTCGTGGCGAAAGGACTATCTGCTCAATCAGCATATCTATAGAGCCGAATCGGCACGTACAACGTACGAAATGCCGGCGGAAGCGTCTCCCTTTCAGAGCGTTTCGCTCTTTTACAAAAGCAATGTAGCGCTCCCCTTTACCCTAACCGTGGGCGATAGCGTACGGAGCGATTCGCTAACCCCTTCCACCGAGCTGATGTGCTATCGCACCATCTATTCCGCGCGAAGCGTTACTTTGCGCATTCCTCGGGCTGAGGGCGCTCTTTTCTACGGGGTCGCCTTGGACGGAGAGGGGCAGGGCGTGGCGATAGATAACTTCTCGCTCCGGAGCTCCTCCGGAACCCATCTCTTAACGCTAAACGACCAAGAAGCCGGCGCGCTGCAACGTTTGCGTCCTTATGGGCTGATCGTGCTGCAATACGGTATGAATGTAGTGTCGCAAGGCGTCTATCGGTACAACGAATACGAGGATAAGTTGGTGCAAACCATCACCAAGCTGAAGCACGATTTTCCCGATGCGGATATCCTTATTATGGGCGTATCCGACCGCGCTCAACGGCGAAACGGCGAAATGCAATCTATGCCCGAGCTGACGGCTCTGCGTAAAGCGCAACGCAACGCAGCGCGCCGTTGCGGCGTTCTCTTCTGGGATACCTATCAAGCGATGGGCGGCACCAACAGCATGCTCCGCTGGGTTGCCAACGGCTGGGCAGCCAAAGACTACACCCACCTCAGTTTTAGTGGCGGAAGGGAGCTGGCAAAGCACTTTGTGGATGCCTTCCTTTTGGAAGAAACCTATTATCGCAAATTGGGAGCCTAACGATGAGGCATTACAGATCTATGGAGAGCGAGCAAAAAAAGGTATATAACTTTGGAGCAAAAGGTATATACCTTTCAAACGATACCCATATAAGTTTCCGCGCAAACCTATATACCTTTTTTGCCGCCTTACGAAACCCCGCACCGCACGAAAGGCAGTTAGCTGCATAAACCTATGATTGAAGCACTGAACGAATGGGCGATGTCGCTCGATTTTACGCGTTTGCCGGAGCTGCTCACCTATAGCCCCGAACGACCGCTCATCTTCTCCTCGTCGCTCTTCTTCCTACTCTTCCTCGGCTTCCTCCCCCTCTACGGCGCGCTCCGACGCACCCACACGCTCCGCATTATCTATGTGGTGCTCTTTTCGCTCTATTTCTATTACATGAGCAGCGGCTGGTTTGTGCTGCTACTTATCGCCATGGTGACGAGCGACTTCCTGATCGGGAAAGCGATCTATCGTACTTCCGCGCGGAAAAAGAAGAAGTGGCTCGTTGCGCTGAGCATAACCATCAATCTGACCATCCTGGGCTTTTTCAAGTACTTTAACTTCCTCGGCGGATTGGCGTGTAACCTGCTCGCCCTGATCGGCAATGAGTGCGGTATTGACGCGCTGAGCGCCTTTGCGTGGCGCGACCTGCCTATTTTCCTGCCGGTGGGTATCTCCTTCTTCACCTTTCAGACCATGAGCTACATTATCGACCTCGGACGCGGCAAACTGACCCCGCTGAAGCGATGGATCGATTACCTCTTTTATGTATCCTTTTTCCCGCAGTTGGTGGCGGGGCCTATTGTGCGCGCACGGGACTTTATCCCCCAAATTCACCGCACGCCCTTCCTCTCGCGCGGCGCATTCGGTAAAGGGCTCTATTTGGTGCTGATCGGGCTGTTCAAAAAAGCCATTATTTCCGATTATATCAGTATCAATTTTGTGGATCGCGTCTTTGATGCGCCGGCACTCTACTCAGGTTTGGAGAATTTAATCGCCGCCTACGGCTATACGCTCCAGATCTATTGCGATTTCTCGGGATACTCGGATATGGCAATCGGTATTGCGCTGTTCCTCGGCTTCCGGTTCCGCAAAAACTTCGATCTACCCTTCAATTCCGCCTCCATTACCGAGTTTTGGCGGCGATGGCATATATCCCTCTCCACGTGGCTCAAGGATTACCTCTATATTCCGCTGGGCGGCAATCGAAAGGGAAAGTTCCGCACCTACATTAACCTACTGATTACCATGTTCCTCGGGGGATTATGGCACGGCGCGGCACTACGTTTTATTCTATGGGGTACGATGCACGGCGTAATGCTCGCATTGGATAAAATACGCTTTAAGCTCTTTCCACGTTGTAAGGTTAATGCCTCACAAATGAAACCCGGATGGCGTATCCTGAGCGTTTTGCTCACTTTTCACTTTGTGGTCTTTGCATTTCTCTTTTTCAGAGCTAAGGATGTGCCGCAAGTGTGGACAATGATGAACCAAATCTGCCTCAGTTTTCATCCCGAATTATTCCTCCCGTTCCTCGAAGGGTATCTGCCTGTGGCACTGCTGATTCTGTGCGGTTTTGTACTGCATTTCCTACCCCGCGGCGCGCATAGGGCTGCCGAACGCGCCCTCACCCGTGCGCCTTTCGCTGTACAGCTACTCCTTTTCGTTGCGCTTGTCGTGCTGGTCTCCCAAGTAAAGAGCGCCGACGTGCAGCCCTTCATCTACTTCCAATTCTAATACCAATCTCTCTTTCAAATCCGCGCAACCTTTTGCGGATAAAAGAGAGAAAAAGCTTCGGAGTGTATTATCCGTATTGAGCCGTAACGAAGTGGCAGTGAAGAGAATGTAGCATATTTCCTTGTGAGAAAGCAGGCCCGTTTTACTAAAACAACAACAGCCCTGCCGGCGCACCGGTAAGGCTGTTATGCATATTTCGGAAAAATGCCGCAGGGAGCCACTTGGGCTCCTTGACGGCTTTTTCTCAAAAAGATCAATAGTTATCGGGTCTCGGTTCGAAGAATTCCTGCGGATGATCGCAAGCGGGGCACTTTTTAGGTGCTTTCTTCCCCTTGAAGATGTAACCGCAGTTACGGCAACGCCAATAGATTTCGCCATCGCGTTCGAAGTAGTCGTACTCTTCAATACGTTCCAATAGCGTGTTGTAGCGGCGTTCGTGTTCTTTTTCCGCATTTACTACGTTGCGCCAAACGGTAGCAATATCCATAAAGCCTTCTTCTTCGGCTATTTTGGCAAATTCGGGGTAAAGTTCTTCAGCTTCGCAGTGTTCGCCTGCGGCAGCGGCCTTAAGGTTTTCCACCGTAGTGCCAATAACACCGGCGGGGAAAGCAGCCGTTATTTCCAAATCACCGCCTTCCAAGAACTTGAAGAAACGCTTTGCATGTTCCTTTTCCTGATCAGCCGTTTCGAGGAAGATAGCTTCGATTTGACGATATCCTTCCTCGCGGGCAACTCCTGCAAAATAAGTATAGCGATTGCGCGCTTGTGATTCACCTGCGAATGATTTCAGCAGGTTCTGTTCGGTACGGGTACCTTTGATTGATTTGTTACTCATTGATAGTAGGTATTTTCTAATGGTTAAAACGCTTTTTCCATTACAAAGATACCTATTTATTGGTAAACAAGCAACACTTTAGGGGATAAATGTGCCCTAAATGTGTTCGGTTCGGTTTCTTTAGTGCGCTCTTTCGGCAATTTGCTGCAAAAGAGCCTGACTCTCAAGTGCATTGGCTATGCATAGCCCTCGGCGGCGCGCTTCGGAAACAATACTGTTTGTTTCGGGCGGAAGGGTGCGTGCCATCGCGAGCAATTCTTCTTTTCGCGCATCGCCAAGGCTGTTTGCCTCCGCCAAATACCACAGATAGGGGATAACCACGTTGAGAATGATCACCACCGCTGTATTGCGGCTGATCGTCCCGAGCGGTTTTGCGGACGATTTTCCGAAATCGTAATGATATTGCCAATATTCGCTCGGTTCAACCGCCAGCAGCTTTTCCGCTTCACTACAGGTGCGCACCGCTCCCAACTGCTGTTCGATGGAGGGATGCTTATAGTGCAAATGCGCCATCAGTGCCAATCGCCGATGCGGAAACGCCGCCGGACGCAGTCGCAATTTACGCACTACACCGCCGAGCGTGGGTAAGTTGTATTTGGCGCGTAGAAAGGTCCATTCCTCCTGCAGGTGACGCATATAGTCGTCGACAGCTGCATCCTCAAGCAACCCTGCCGTGCCAAAGTACAAAGCTTCCAATTGATCCGGATGATCGGTATGTTTACGCACCACGCGAATAGGGAGCGCACGTGCAATTTGCTCAAATGCTTCGTTGTTGACCTTGGCGCCGAGATAGCGGAGCAATAAGAGCCTAACCAGTGCTCCTTCATCGTTATCGATCGATTCCGAGCTGAGCCGTTCGCGCAAAGCCCGTGCTTGCTCCGTGATGCGCCGTTGGTAGAGCGCGGTACACTCCTCTTTCCACTGCAACGCCTCCTTACGCGTGAGTGGCGGTGTATCGGTACCTTTTTCAAACGGAGCAAGGTTATCGGGTAGCACCATACGACAAGTGCGTAGCGGCTCGTGGGTAACGCGGTGGCGGACGGGTGCATCGTTCTGCACTACGACGTGCAGAATAACGTTATCGTATGCCGGATCGCTGTCGTGCCCATGCTTTGCCCATTCGGAAGCGGCGTAGTGCAGCTCCACATTTCCCACCAAAATCGTTTTCCCCACGCGTAGTTTTGCGTTGAAGAAGTCCGGTCCCGCATCCCGATTGCGTATACCCGGATGGAACAGCTCGGGATACGATGTGGTGTTGCCCGCCGGCTCGGTTGGCTCAAACAGAAGCTTTTTGTAGGCGCGTAGCTCCCAAATGCGCTGAAGCACCTCTTCGGGAATCGGTTTCACGGCTAAATGTAGTCGTTTCCGAAGCGCAGCTCGCTATCCGCCATAAAGGTCTTGATGCGTTGTTCCTGATCCTTTTTGCAAATCATCAGTACATTGTCGTGTTCCGCTATAATGCAGTCCGATACGCCCTGTACGATGGCTATGCGATTCGGGTCGGATAGGGTCACCAAATTGCCTTCTGCGTCATAAAACACTGCATTGGTTGCCGGAGCCGCATTACCGTTCTGATCCTTATCGGCGAACTCGTAGATGCTGCCCCAGGTGCCCAAGTCCGCCCAACCGAAGTCACTGGGCAGAACCAACACATTATCCGCCTTTTCCATCACTCCGTAATCGATGGAAATGCCCGGGCAGCAGCCGAATTGTTCCTTGATAAAAGCCGTTTCGGCATCAGTTCCGTACGGAGCTTTGCCGGATGCATTCAGAGTGTTGTACACATCGGGCAGATGACGGTGTACGGCATGCAGAATAGTGGGTACGTTCCAGACGAACATGCCGCTGTTCCACAGAAAATCACCGCTCTTTACGAACAGTTCCGCCATTTCCTTTGACGGCTTTTCAGTAAATACCTTCACTTTGTGGAAGCCGTCCAGCATTTCGTCGCTCCATTGGATATATCCGTAGCCGGTTTCGGGGTGTGACGCCACTATGCCGAGCGTAATCAGATAGTTGTTTCGGCGGGCAAAAGTCAACGCTTTTAATGCCGTTTCGCGGAACCGCTCCTCATCTAATATGAGATGGTCACTCGGCGTTACAAAGAGCGTTGCGCCGGGGCAGCGTGCCGCTACGTGTAGTGCCGCGTAAGTGATGGCGGGAGCCGTATTGCGCCGTACCGGCTCCAAGAGCAGATTGTCGCGATTCAGGTCGGGGAGCTCGCGGAGCGTCTCCTCGGCGTAGCTCTCGTTGGTTACTACAATGATTTGATCCGTGGGGATAAATCGCGCAAAACGATGAAATGTGCGCTGCAAGAGCGTCTGTCCGGTACCGAAAAAATCGAGGAACTGCTTCGGCTTATCTTCCCTGCTTACGGGCCAAAAGCGGCTGCCGACCCCGCCGCTTACAATAATGCAGTACAGATCGTCTGTCCGCTGTGGTTGTGAATTAGCACTCATACTTTAGTAACGCAAGCGCATAGCTTTATAGTATTCTGCGTACCCTTTATTGGGATACTCAACAAAGATAGCAATACAAATCCGTACGCGCCCCACCCCCGAACCGTATCCGCCCCTCGCCCCGTCGTGCCTCCTCAGCCGCATCAGCCCCTACCCCGACCCGCATCAGCCCCCCACGCTTGCACTTAACTATGACCGCGCACCTACCCCTGCACACCTTTGTTCTACTTTCACGGGTAGAACCGCCACTTTCTTCTATAGAGCTGTTCGCGTCCTACTACCCGCTGCCTCCCCATCGCTGCACCCCTCCGCCCCCATGTGTACGTACTTTTGCCCCCACAACAGCGCACCTTTGCTCTTCTTTCTCCGGTAGAACCGCTACTTTCTTCTATAGAGCTGTTCGCGTCCTACTACCCACTGCCGTCACCGCTGCACCCCTCCTCTCCCGTGTGTACGTACTTTTGCCCCCGCATCAGCGTACCTCCGCCCGATTTCCTCCGGTAGAACCGCCACCTTCTTCTTTAGAGCTGTTCGCGCCTTTGCGTATATTCGCCCCCACTATTGCCTGCCGAAGCCG
>ERZ1673752.909-NODE-909-length-46198-cov-13.031901_pt1 | contig 46198 bp, 43 predicted proteins | sample MGYA00580195_ERZ1673752 | MGnify/ENA primary metagenome ERZ1673752 (study PRJEB41218, sample SAMN15661744) | gut metagenome | host: Homo sapiens | place: Canada: London | collected 2015-08-20/2019-03-30 | study: EMG produced TPA metagenomics assembly of...
GCACCTGACTGTTAATCAGGGTGTCGTCCGTTCAAGTCGGACTGGGGCAGCCATCAAGGCTTGAAGCTTCTGCTTCAAGCCTTTTTCTTTTGCCCCGCCTGCTGAAAATTGGCCGATTTAGGGCTTCTGTGTCAATTTCTTGCGGTTTCCTCTTGCAATCCCTATAAAAATAGTATAGTATAGTTCGGTAGAGCAAAACTATCCGGGGGGCTTTCTGCCCGTATCCCGGTTTTATACCACTTGGAGGTGTTTTTTCCATGAGCAGTCCGCTGCTGGAAGTCAAAGATTTACAGGTCATCGTTGGGGAGGAGCAAAAGGTCCTTCTTGATGGGCTGAACCTGACGGTGAACGCCGGTGAGACCCATGTTCTGATGGGCCATAATGGCGCCGGTAAGTCCACCCTTATGAGCGCCCTGATGGGCGACCCCCGCTATACCGTGACCCGCGGCCAGATCCTCTTCCGCGGTCAGGATGTTACCCATGAGACTGCCGATGTCCGCGCGCGCGCCGGCATGTTCCTCTCCTTCCAGACGCCGGAGGAGATCCCCGGCATCACGCTGGAGAGTTTTCTGCGCACGGCAGCCGGTGCTATTGCAGGCAAGCCCGTCAAGGTCATGAAGTTCCGCCATGAGATGGCCGCCCAGATGGAAGCGCTGAACATGGATCCGTCCTACGCCGACCGCTATCTGAATGTTGGCTTCTCCGGCGGTGAGAAGAAGAAGGCCGAGATTTTGCAGCTGCTCATGCTCAAGCCCAGCCTTGCTCTGCTCGACGAGACCGATTCCGGCCTCGATGTGGACGCCGTCAAGACGGTGGCCAGCGGCATCAAGGCCTACCACAACGCCGACAACGCCCTGATCATCATCACCCACAACGCCAAGATCCTTGAGGGCCTGCAGGTCGATTATGTCCATGTGCTGGACGATGCCCGCATCGTGCGCACCGGTGACGGCAGCCTTGTCAATGAGATCATTGAGGAAGGCTTCACCGCCCTGAAGGAGGACGAAGCCAAATGAGAGCCTTCGAGACTGAAAAGACCGAGATTGCCGAGGTTGACCGCAGTGTCTACGACATCAAGGACAAGGTCAACGCAGCGTTCGAGGTCAACTCCGGCCTGACGGCAGAGATCGTGGAAAAGATCTCGGAGGAAAAGCACGATCCCGAGTGGATGCGCGAGTTCCGCCTGAAGGCGCTGGACACCTACAACCGGATGTCCCTGCCCACATGGGGCCCCTCGCTGGAGGGGCTGGACATGAGCAACATCGTCACCTATGTACGCCCCAACACCGAGATGCGCGGCAAGTGGAGCGAGGTGCCTGACGACATCAAGAACACCTTTGAGCGTCTGGGCATCCCGCAGGCCGAGCGTTCGAGTCTGGCCGGCGTGGGTGCGCAGTACGACTCCGAGGTCGTTTACCACAATGTAAAAGAGGAAGTTGCTGCGCAGGGTGTTATCTACACCGATATGGAGAGCGCACTGACCGGCCCCTACGCCGACATGGTGAAGGAGCATTTCATGAAGTGCGTGCCCCCCACCGACCACAAGTTTGCGGCGCTGCACGGCGCTGTGTGGAGCGGCGGCTCGTTTGTCTATGTTCCCGCAGGCGTGCATGTGGATATTCCGCTGCAGTCCTATTTCCGGCTGAATGCCCCGGGTGCCGGCCAGTTTGAGCACACCCTTATCATTGTGGACAAGGGTGCCTACCTGCACTTTATCGAGGGCTGCTCCGCCCCGAAGTACAATGTTGCCAACCTGCATGCAGGCTGCGTGGAGATTTTCGTCGGCGAGGGTGCGCGCGTGCGCTACTCCACGATTGAAAACTGGTCCAAAAACATGTACAACCTGAACACCAAGCGCGCCCGCGTGGAAAAAGGCGGCACGATCGAGTGGGTATCCGGTTCCTTCGGCTCCCACACGGGCTGCCTGTACCCGATGAGCGTGCTGCAGGGCGAGGGTGCCCGCATGGAGTTCACCGGCATCACCTTTGCGGGTGCCGGGCAGGATCTGGACACCGGTGCCAAGGTCGTGCATGCGGCCCCCAACACCACCAGCCACATTTCCACCAAGAGCATCGCCCGCGACGGCGGCGTCTCCAACTTCCGCTCCTCCGTTGTGGTGCTGCCCAACGCTGTGGGCAGCAAGTCCAGCGTGAGCTGCGAGTCCCTGATGCTGGATGACCGCAGCCGCTCCGACACGATCCCCGCCATGGACATCCGCTGCGATGCCGTGGATGTCGGCCACGAGGCCAAGATCGGCCGCATCAGCGAGGAGGCCATCTTCTACCTGATGAGCCGCGGCATGACCGAGGAGGACGCCCGCGCCCTGATCGTCGGCGGCTTTGCCGAGCCCATCGCCAAGGAGCTGCCGCTGGAATACGCAGTGGAGATGAATAACCTGATTCATCTGGAGATGAAGGGAAGCATTGGGTAAAGATAATAGATAATAAATAAAAGATAAGAATTATGGTGGAGTTTTTGCCAAAGGCAAAAACAAAATTTTATGTGTGCTTCAGCACACATTCCACATTTTTTATTATCTATTATCTTTTATCTCTTATCTTACAACTGCTAATAAGGTGATATTGCTATGACTACAACCATGAACCGCCTGCCGGTTTCCACTTGGAACCCGCTGGGCGTGAATTATGCGCCGGCATCGGCGGCACTGCCCACTGTGCCCGCTGACGGCTGGGCCAAGGCGGAGATTCTCTCCCCTGCCCTGCCTGCCGGTGTGACCGCCCCTGCCGAGGCTGACTTTACTGATTTTGCCGCCAGCGGCATGGGCGCAGAGGCCGATGCCTGGCTGGCCGAGAACGCCAACCTTGCGAACCATCTGGCCGTTTCCGGCACCGCCGATGCGCCCGTTGTGTTTGAAACCGCGCTGGACGCCGACCACCCCCACGCGCTGACCTGCCTGACCATTGATGCTGCCGAGGGCAGCAGCCTGACCGTTGTGCAGGTCGTGCGCGGCGATGCCGAGGACGGCGTTTCCGCCAACCTGACCCGCATCCGCGCTGCTGAGGGTGCGCATGTCGTTCTGGTGCAGGTACAGCTGCTGGGCAACCGTGCCCGCCGCTGGAACGCCGTTGCGATTGAGCAGGGCACCTCCGCCCGGGTCGAGCAGGTCCGCATTGAGCTGGGCGGCGCAGTCGTTGCCTGCGGCACCCGCACCCTGCTGAACCACAACAAGTGCGAGTATGACCTTGACGCCGTCTACTTCGGCCACGGCGAGGATGTGCTGGACTTCAACGATGTCTCTGTCCACACGGGCAAGGACACGCTGTGCGAGATGCACACTGCCGGTGTGCTGACCGGCCACGCCGACAAGATCCTGCGCGGCACGGTGGATTTTCAGCGCGGTGCCAAGCGTGGTGTCGGCCATGAGAGCGAGGATGTGCTGCTGTTCAGCCCCAACGCCCGCAACCGTACCGCGCCCCTCATCCTCTGCGGTGAGGAGGAGGTCGAGGGCCAGCACGCTGCCAGCGTGGGCCGCCTTGACGAGAACAAGCTGTATTATCTGCGCTCCCGCGGGTTGAGCGAGGCACAGGCCCGCCGCCTGATGGTGGATGCCCGCTTTGCCCCCGCCATTGACAAGATCCCGCTGGAGAGCCTGCAGGACGAGGTGCGTGAAAATGTTGCAGGGAGGCTCAACGATGAATTGGACGGCTGATTTCCCCATTCTGGCTGCCGATGAAAACGGCAAGCGCCTTGTCTATCTGGACAGCGCCGCCACCACCCAGCACCCCACGCAGGTTCTGAACGCGGTGGTCAACTACTATACTAAAGAGAACGCAAACCCCCACCGCGGCGTTTACGAGCTGGCGATGCGCGCCACCGACGCCCACGAGGGCGCGCGCCACACCGTCGCGCAGTTCTTCAACGCCGAGGACGACGAGATCGTCTTTACCCAGAACACGACCGAGTCGCTGAACCTGATCGCCTACAGCTACGGCATGAATTTCCTGCATGAGGGCGATGAGATCGTTGTCTCTGTGGCGGAGCATCACTCCAACATGGTGCCGTGGCAGCGCGTGGCCAAGGCCACCGGCGCAAAGCTCGTTTATATGTATCCCGGCGAGAATGGCCGCCTGACGACCGAGGAGCTGGACAGGAAGATCACCCCCAAAACCAAGGTCGTTGCCGTGGCGATGGTCTCCAATGTGCTGGGCTTGCGTGCCCCCGTGGAGGAGATCGTCAAGCGCGCCCATGCCGTGGGTGCTGTGGTGGTGCTGGACTGCGCACAGAGCGCCCCCCACACCCCCGTGGATGTCAAAAAACTGGATGTGGATTTTGCCGCCTGCTCTGCCCACAAGCTGTACGCCCCCATGGGCGTAGGCGCCCTGTACGCCCGCGCCGAACTGCTGGAAAAGATGCCCCCCTTCCTGAGCGGCGGCGATATGATCGCCGCTGTGCATGAGAGCGGTGCCACTTGGGCCGATGGCCCCCGCAAGTTCGAGGCCGGCACCCGTAACGTCGGCGGCGAGGTCGGCTTTGCCGCCGCCATCGACTACATGAACGGCATCGGCTGGCAGGCCATGGAGGCGCACGAGCATGCACTGCTGGACCGTATGCTGGCCGGTATGCGTGCCATGCCGTGGCTGACCGTTTATGGTGAGCCTGTGGCGGACGGCCGCTACGGTGTTGTCAGCTTCAATGTCAACGAGGTCCATCCCCACGATGTGGCCACCATCCTTGATGCAGGCGGCGTGGCTGTCCGCGCCGGGCATCACTGCGCCCAGCCCCTGATGGAGTTTTTGGGCATCGGCAGCTGCTGCCGCGCCAGCGTAGCCATCTACAACACCGCCGAGGATGTGGATGCCCTGCTGGAAAATCTTGAAAATGTCAGAAAGGTGATGGGCCTGTGAACCTGAACGAACTGTATACCCAGATCATTACCGAGAACAGCCGCAGCAAGGAGAACCGCCACCCTGTCGAGGGGGCGACCCACAGCTTAGAGGGCGTCAACCCCAGCTGCGGGGATGACATCACGCTGCAGCTGCGCGTGAAGGACGGCAAGATCGAGGACGCCGGCTTTATCGGCAGCGGCTGTGCGATCTCGCAGGCCTCCGCCTCCTTGATGATTGACCTTGTGAAGGGCCGCACCGTGGAGGATGCGCACCGCCTCATCAGCCTGTATTTCCAGATGATCAAGGGCAAGATCACGCCCGAGGAGCTGGACGATCTGGAGGATGTGGCCGCCCTGCAGGGCATTGCCCATGTCCCCGCCCGCGTCAAGTGCGCCGTGCTTGCCTGGCACACGCTGGAGGAAGCACTGGACGGCGAGGGCAAAACCGATAAGGTTACGACCGAGGATAAAGAGTAAAATTTCATGATAACCCCGCAGCAAGCCACTTGTGCTTTGCTGCGGGGTTTTGTTGTATATCTGTAGGGGCGGGGCTCTGCTCCGCCCGTGCCCGCTTGCGGCAGGGTGAACTTTTCGGGCGCATATGGAATGCGCCCCTACGGTTGTAGGGGTCGGCGTCCCCGATGACCCGCAAACATGGTGGCTGCGGCAGCTTACCGGGCGGAGCAGAGCCCCGCCCCTATGTTTTGCTGAATATTTTACGGGCATACTTTTCTTTTCCCTGCATCTGTGGTACAATATACAAATATATAAGTAAAATTCTGTCTAATTGTTCTATAGATAAAACGAAAGGGAAATTACCATGTGTGGCTTTGTTGGCTTTACCGGCCTGCGTGAACAGCGCGAGGCCATCCTGCACAGAATGGCAGACCGCATCATCCACCGCGGCCCCGATATGGAGGGCTACCATATCAGCGGCAATGACCCCCGCAGCGCCATCGCGCTGGGCTTCCGCCGTCTGAGCATCATCGACCTGGCCGCAGGCAAACAGCCCATGTACAATGAGGACGGCACCGTTGTCTGCGTGTTCAACGGCGAGATCTACAATTTTATGGAGCTGCGCACCGAGCTGCAGGCCAAGGGCCACATCTTCCAGACCCACTGCGACACCGAGGTCATCCTGCACGGCTATGAGGAGTACGGCACAAAGCTGGCCGGTATGCTGCGCGGCATGTTCGCCTTTATCGTGTGGGATACCAAGACGAACGAGATGTACGGCGCGCGCGACATCTTCGGCATCAAGCCGTTCTACTACACCCAGACCGATGCGGGCGAGCTGCTGTTCGGCAGCGAAATCAAGAGCCTGCTGGAGCACCCCGGTTTCCGCCGGGAGGTCAACGCCGAGGCGCTGCGCCCCTACCTGACCTTCCAGTACAGCGCCATGAACGAGACCTTCTTCAAGGGCACCTACAAGCTGCCCCCCGCCCACTGGTTCACCTACAAGGACGGCAAAATGCAGATCGAGCGGTACTGGGACGCTGATTTCCGCCACCCCACCACCCTGAGCTATGAGCAGTGCGCCGATCAGATCGACGCCCGCGTGCGGGAGAGCGTAGCCGCCCACCGCATCAGCGATGTCAAGGTCGGCTCCTTCCTGTCCGGCGGCGTGGATTCCAGCTATATCACGGCCTGCCTGATGCCCGATGAGACCTTCTCGGTCGGCTTTGCCAGCCCGGACGGCACCCACAAATTTGACGAAACGACCGAGGCCGGGGAGCTTTCCGACAAGCTCGGCATCAAGAACTACCGCGAGATGCTGACCAAGGAGCAGTGCCTTGACGCCTTTGCGGATATCCAGTATCACATGGACGAGCCGCAGTCCAACCCGTCCAGCGTGCCGCTCTACTTCCTGTGCCAGCTGGCACGCCAGCATGTCACGGTCGTTCTCTCCGGCGAGGGCGCTGATGAGATCTACGCCGGCTATGAGTGGTACGCCGACACCCCGCTGATGCAGAAGTACAAGCGCCTGCCCGCACCGCTGCGCCATCTGGCCAGCGATGTGAGCCAGCAGTTGCCCTACTTTAAGGGGCACGACTTTATCATCAAGGGCAGCGGCCGCCCGGAGGACTGGTTCATCGGGCAAGCCCATGTATTTGAGGAGAAGGACGCCTATGACATCCTGAAGCCGAAGTACCGTGTCGGCCCCACCGCCCGCGAGGTCGCCGCGCCGATCTATGACCGCGTGAAGGATCTGAGCGAGCTGGAAAAGAAGCAGTACCTCGATCTGAACCTCTGGCTGCCCGGCGATATTCTTTTGAAGGCCGACAAGATGAGCATGGCCCATAGTCTGGAGCTGCGCGTGCCCTATCTGGACCGTGAGGTCCTGCGCGAGGCCGAGTGCTACCCCGACAGCTACAAGCTACGCGGCGATACCAAGGCCGTGCTGCGCACCGCCGCCAACAAGACCCTGCCTGACGCCTGGGCCAACCGCACGAAGAAGGGTTTCCCGGTGCCGATTGCCAAGTGGCTGGAAGATCCGGCGTTTTCCGCCAAGGTGCGCAAGAGCTTTACCAGCGACGTCGCGGCCGAGTATTTCGATCAGGACAAGCTGATCGCCATGCTGAACGACCCCAAGCACGAGCGCCGCAAGATCTGGACTGCCTACACCTTCTTAACATGGCATGAGCAGTTCTTTGAGAAGTTTGACGCGTAACTTATAAAGCCTTCCCCTGCGGGGGGAAGGTGGCCCGCAAGGGCCGGATGAGGGGCAGCGTTCCCCCGCCCACCCCTGTAACGGGCAGCCACAACAGGTTCGCCCCTCATCAGTCCGCTTTGCGGACAGTTTCCCCCGAGGGGGAAGCCTATTTTAGAAAATTGGAGATGTACTTTCCCATGTCCGACATTATCCCTGTATTCCTTGGTGCAGACCTGAACTGCTACAACTTTGCCCGCGCATTCCATGAGGCCTACGGCGTGGAGAGCTACGCCTACGGCCGCTACCCGATGGCGCCGACAAAGTATTCCAAGCTCGTCCACTTTACCACCGTGCCCGATATGGACAACGAGGATACCATGCTGCGTATTCTGCATGACTTTGCCGCACAGCATAAGGGTAAGCGCCTTTACCTGTTCGGCTGCACCGATGACTACGCCGCCATGATCATCCGCCGCAAGGCCGAGCTGACCGAGTATATTGCCCCCGGCCCTGCTGCCGACCTGTACGGCTCGATCCAGAAAAAGGCCGAGTTCTACGAGGTCTGCGACAAGTTCGGCATCCCTTACCCGGACACCAAGATCCTGACTGCCCCGGTGGACGCCGCCGAGCTGACCGAGGAAAAGCTGGGCTTTGCCTATCCCATCATCGTAAAGCCGTCCTCCAGCGTTGACTACTGGAAGCACCCCTTTGACACGATGAAGAAGGTCTACACCGCCGCCACCCCCGCCGAGGCCGCCGAGATCGTGCGCACCGTCTACGCCAGCGGCTACCCGGACCGGATGGTGCTGCAAAAGATGGTGCCGGGCGGCGATGACCACATGCGGGTGCTGACCGCCTTCTCGGACGAAAACGGCAAGGTCCGCGCGATGTGCTTAGGGCACACGATGGTCGAGGAGCATACCCCCCATGGCCTTGGCAACCACGCCGCCATCGTCAGCGAGGACACGACCTCCCTGCCGCTGGTCGAGAATATCCGCAAAATGCTGGAGGCCTGCCACTACACCGGCTTCTCCAACTTTGACATCAAATACAGCGGCACCCCCGGCGACTACCGCGTGTTTGAAATCAACCTGCGTCAGGGCCGCAGCAACTACTATGTCACGGCCACCGGCATGAACATTGCCAAGCTGGTCGTGGAAAAGTGGAATGACGGCGGCACAGACTGTGTGCTGAACAAGAACGAGGTGTTCTGGCATCATGTGCCGGCGCAGGTAGCCTTCACCTACACCGAGGATAAGGACCTTGTCGCCCGCGCCAAGGCGCTGAAGGCACAGGGCAGGGAGGCTTGCTCGCTGCTCTACAAGCCGGACCTTATGTGGAACCCGGTGCGCTACGCCTGCGTGCTGGAGCAGCTGAGAAGGCAGTTTAAGAAGTTTAAGACATATTACCCGGTACAGAAGTAAGGGAAAAGGCTTCTCCCTTTAGGGAGAAGCTGTCCGCGAAGCGGACTGATGAGGGGCATGTCTGCCGATGCACCCCGTAAGCGGGCGGCCACGATACCCCACCCCTCATCCGGCCTCGCAGGCTCGGCCACCTTCCCCCTCGGGGGAAGGCTTTTTAATAAAAAGGAAGTTTTTATATGAAGTTAAACGACCTTGTCAACCGCATCCCCCACACCGGCGCATCGGACACCGACATTACCGCGATCACCTACGATTCCCGCAAGGCCTGCACCGGTTCGCTGTTCGTCTGTCTGGTGGGTGCGTGGCTGGACGGCCATACCTACGCCGCCAGTGCCTATCAAAACGGCTGCCGTGCCTTTTTGGTGGAGCACACACTCGACCTGCCCGCCGATGCTGTGCAAATCGTCACTGACGACACCCGCGCTGCGCTGGCCGTCATCGGGGCGGATTTCTACGGCAACCCTGCCGATAAGCTGCACCTGATCGGCATTACCGGCACAAAGGGCAAGACCACGACCGCGTTGCTGACCGCCGCGATCATGACCGAGGCCGGCCTGCCCTGCGCCTACATTGGCTCAAACGGTGTGGATATTGCCGGCTGCCACGAGGCCACCGCCAACACCACCCCGGAAAGCCTTGAGCTGCACCGTCTGTTCCGGAAGATGCTGGACGCCGGTGTGCATCACTGTGTATTGGAGGTCAGCAGTCAGGCCCTGCGCCACCATCGCGTGGACGGCGTTCCGTTTGAGGTCGTGGCCTTTACGAACCTGTCGGAGGATCACATCGGCCCCGGCGAGCACCCGGATTTCGAGGATTACAAGTGCGCCAAGCGCCGCTTGTTTGCCGAGTACAACGCCCGCACGATGGTTTACAATGCAGATGACCCTTACAGCGATTTCATGCGCGATGGCTTTCGTGGTGAGCAGGTCAGCTTTGGCATTAAGGCCGAGGCTGACTACCGCGGCGTGATGCTGGCACAGTATCGCAGCAGCACCGCGCTGGGCATTGATTTTGTCTGCCGCCATGCCGGGCAGAGCACCCATGTTGAGGTCATGTCCCCCGGCGCGTTCAGCGCATCCGATGCGCTGTGCGCCATCGCACTGTGCGGGGCATTCGGCGTAATGCCCGCGCAGGCTGCCGCCACATTGGCCCACACCCCTGTGCAGGGCCGGTTTGAGGTTGTGGAGGGGCTGCCCGGCCGCACCTTTATCGTGGACTACAGCCACAACGGTCTCTCGCTGACCAGCGCTCTGCAGACGCTGCGCGCCTACAATCCGCACCGCCTGATCTGCGTGTTCGGCTCGGTCGGCGGCCGCACGCAGGTCCGCCGCCGCGAGCTGGCCGAGGCCTCCGGCAGATATGCCGACTACACCGTCATCACAAGCGACAATCCGGACAACGAGCCGCCGGAGGATGTCATCCGCGACATTGCCAGCTATATGCCCCCGGATGCCCCCTATACCTGCATCACCGACCGCCGCGAGGCGATCTATGCGGCCGTAAAGATGGCACAGCCCGGCGACATCGTTCTGTTTGCAGGTAAAGGTCACGAGGATTACCAGATCATCCACGGCAAAAAGGAGCATTTTGTGGAGCGGGAGATCATCAAAGAAGCCTGCGCAGAGTTAAAGAAGTAAAAATAGTAACAGCCCTTGATTCAACCACGAATCAAGGGCTGTATTTTTGCTTGTAGGGGAGGGATTTATCCCTCCCGGGAACCTTGCAGCAACCGCCAAGTGCTCCGGAGCGGTCAAGACCGCTCCCTACAAACCGTCCGGAAGAGCATTGTAGGGAGGGGTCTTGACCCCTCCGGCAAAGTTTGCGGCAGCGGAAACGCGCCCGGGAGGGATAAATCCCTCCCCTACGACTTTTCTTACGCGCCCGCCAGCGGCAGCAGCAGCACGGCGGCCAGATAGAGAATATACAGCACCAGACATGCGCCGCCCTGCCAGCGCTTGAGCTTGTGTTTGCACAGCGGCGGCAGCAGCAGCACCAGCGCCATGGCGGCGCAGACCGGGACCTCATAGCTGCGGAACTGGGCGCCCACCGGCAGTCTGTGGCGGTACATCAGGCTGGAAAGCGGCAGCGCCAGCGTCAGGTTTAAAATTGCGCTGTTCAGCAGCTGAATCGGCAGTGAATCCGGCGGGTAGTACCGGCAGCGGATTGAGAACCGCTTCCAGACCGAGCCGAGCGGGTGGTCAAGCGCCTCGACCAGCAGCGGGATGCAGAACCCCAGACTGATGAGCGTTGCCGCCCAGAGGGCCTGAATCGTGCCGGTCAGGTTGGCCAGCGTTGTGGCGCTGTAGACCAGCGCCCGCGCCCCGGAAAAGAGCAGCGCCAGCCCGCCCAGCACACCGGCCAGATTTTTCAGCGCGTTCCAGACGCTCATGACCGGGAAGGCCATCGTGTGAGCGGTATAGCCGTACCTCTGCGCATCCAGCCGCCGGCGTGGCGTTTCCTCCGAGGTGGAGAGCACCTCGATCGTCTCACCGTAGGTGAACCTGTGCTGAAAGACGATGCTTGTCAGCACGAACAGCACAAACAGCCCCATCAGCAGGCCAGTGCCGGTGTAGCTAAGCTCACCGTCCCGCACAAAGACCGCCAGCACACCGCAGGCGGCCAGCAGCAGCACGGCCTTGCGGCAAAGCTCATCGCGGTCAGCCACAGCATACCGGCGGCGGCTGAGCAGGCAGACAGCCAGCGCCAGCCCCAGATTGGTGACGGCACCGGCCAGTGCTGTGCCGACCGCCAGCGCCGTGACCGACATGCCTGCAGCGAGGAACGCCAGCACCAGCTGCGGCAGTGCCAGACAAAGGGGCGTAACTGTGCCCCCCACGACCCACATAGGCAGACCAAGCAGCGCACAGCACCAAGTAGTGCAGCGCCCCGCCAACCGGCTGCCCACCGCCGTGAGAACCAGACTGAGGGCGTAAATCAGAAGTGTTGCAAGTAAGATTTTCATCATCATATCGTAGGGGCGGATTCCCTATCCGCCCGTCAGGTGGCTGCACAGTTCGGGCGGATATGGAATCCGCCCCTACAGGATATACAAGAAAAGGGATGCCTTGCAGCATCCCCTTTTTCTTAGTACGCTACGCCCCAGACGACCATCTTCTGGGCGGGCTTGCCGCAGACCGGGCAGACATCGCTCAGCTGCTCCTGCGCAAAGGGCATGCAGCGGCTGGACAGACCAGCCTCGCTCTTCATGGCCTCCTCGCAGGCCAGATCACCGCACCACATCGTCTTGATAAAGCCGGTGTGCTCCTTGGCGATCTGCTTGACCTCATCCATCGTGGTGGCGCTGTAGGTGCGGCGCTCGCGGTTCTGCAGTGCGCGCTCATACAGATCCTTTGCCAAGGCCTCCATGGCAGCAGGGATGGCCGTGGCCAGATCCTCAAACTTGACAAACTGCTTCTCGCGGGTGTCGCGGCGGACCAGCACGCACTGGCCGTTCTCGATGTCGCGGGGGCCGATCTCAAGGCGGACGGGCACGCCCTTCATCTCCCACTGGGCAAACTTCCAGCCGGGCTGCTTGTCGCTGTCATCCAGCTTGACGCGGGCATACTGGCCGATCTCGGCAGCCAGCTCGCGGCACTTGTCCAGCACGCCGGGCTTGTGGGCGGCCACCGGCACGATCACGACCTGAATGGGCGCGATGGCCGGGGGCAGGATCAGGCCGTCATCATCGCCGTGGGTCATGATGATGGCGCCGATCAGGCGGGTGGATGCGCCCCAAGAGGTCTGGAACGGATACTGCAGCGTGTTATCGCGGCCGGTAAAGGTCACATCGTAGGCGCGGCTGAACTTGTCGCCGAAGTAGTGGCTCGTGCCGCTCTGCAGGGCCTTGCCGTCCTTCATCATAGCCTCGATGGTGTAGGTCGCCTCCGCACCGGCAAACTTTTCCTTGTCGGTCTTGCGGCCCTTCAGCACGGGGATGCACAGGTCATGCTCGGCAAAGTCAGCGTAGCAGTTCAGCTGCTGCTCGGTCTCGGCCTTGGCCTCCTCGGCGGTCTCATGGATGGTATGGCCCTCCTGCCACCAGAACTCACGGGTGCGCAGGAACGGGCGGGTAGATTTCTCCCAGCGGACAACGCTGCACCACTGGTTGTACAGCATCGGCAGGTCACGGTAGGAGTGCAGCACATGGCTGAAATGGTCGCAGAACATCGTCTCGCTGGTGGGGCGCACCGCAAGGCGCTCCTCCAGCGGGTCGCTGCCGCCGGCCGTGACCCACGCAACCTCGGGGGCAAAGCCGTTGACCAGCTCACCCTCCTTCTTGAGCAGGCTCTCAGGGATCAGCACGGGCATCGCCACATTCTCATGGCCGGTCGCCTTGAAGCGGGCGTCCAGATCCTTCTGGATATTCTCCCAGATGGCGTAGCCATAGGGGCGCAACACCACAAAGCCCTTGACGCTGGAATACTCTACCAGCTCAGCCTTGGTGCAGATGTCGGTATACCACTGGGCAAAGTCGACCTCCTGTGCGGTGATCGCCTCAACCATCTTTTTCTTATCGTTCGCCATTTTTCTTATCCTCACACTCTCTTGAACAAAAGCGGGGCTGTTGTTCAGATTCTTTCTTCCAGATAGTTGACCACATCGCCGACGGTGTGGAAATTCTCGATGTCCTCATCGGGGATCTCAACGCCGAACTCATCGGACAGGGTGGTGATCATATCAATAACATCCAGACTGTCAGCGCCGAAATCGTTGACGATGTCGCTGTCGGCGGTGATTTTTTCAGGCTCGACCTCGAGCTGCTCTGCCAAATAATCACGGATGCGGCTGAAAACTTCGGAATCCATAATTTAACTCCTTTTTATACACAGATATACATTTAATATATATCGTATCTTTCTGCGAATGTCAAGGGGGTAAGTGGTAATTTTTCCCCCGCCCGCATAGGATTTGCGGGGAGGTGGGCCTATGGAGCTGAATTTTACAAAAATGCAGGGCGCGGGCAACGATTACCTGTATCTGGACTGCCGCAGAACGGGGCTGCCGCCCGATGCCGCCGCGCTGGCGGTGCAGCTTTCGCGGCGGCATTATTCTGTGGGGGCAGATGGGGTGATCTACCTCTGCCCGCCGCTGCTTGCGGACGGTGACGCCACAATGCGGATGTTCAACGCCGACGGCAGCGAGGGGGCGATGTGCGGCAACGGCGTGCGCTGTGCGGCGGAATTTTTATACACCCACGGTGTACGGCGGGACTGCCTGCGCATTGACACACCGCGCGCCGGGCGGCGCATCCTGCGCCGTGTGGGCGCAGGGCTGTGGCAGGCCGAGATGGGCCGCTTTACCGCTGCCGGTGATGCCGTGGGCGCGCAGGTGCTCGGCCGCGGGCCGCTGCTGGAGCAGCCCCTCTGCGCGGGCGGGCGCAGCTGGCGGGTCAGCTGCGTGGCCGTGGGCAACCCCCACTGTGTCATCTTTACCCGGGAGACCCCGCCCGCCGGGGAGGCGCTGGCCCGGTACGGCCGCGCGCTGGAGCATCACCCGGCCTTTACCGGCGGCATCAATGTTGAGTTTGTGCAGCAGCTCAGCCCGCTGGCTTTGACCGCTTCCGTGTGGGAGCGCGGCAGCGGGGCCACGCTGGCCTGCGGCACCGGGGCCTGCGCCGCAGCGGCCGCCGCCGTGCTGACCGGCCGCTGCCCGCGCGGTGCGCCCATTTTGGTGCAGATGCCGGGCGGCACACTGGAGGTACAGGTGTGCCGGGATGACACCATACTGCTGACCGGTGATGCCGTCACGGTGTTCTGCGGCACGGTGCAGCTTGAGCCTTGCAAAGCGCCGCCGGGTGTGGTATGATAAGAATACTATTATTCTGTTTGGAAGGAGGCTGTGGCCATGAATATTCACGAATCCGCAGAGGATTATCTTGAAAAGATCCTGATGCTGCAGGAAAAGAAGGGCTCCGTGCGCTCGATCGATATTGCGGTGGCCATGGGGTTTTCCAAGCCCAGCGTCAGCGTGGCGATGAAAAACCTGCGCGAGAACGGCTATATTTCGATGGACCCTGATGGCTTTATCAAGCTGGAGGCCCCCGGCATGGAGATTGCGCAGCGCATCTACGGCCGCCACCGCGCGCTTACGGCGTTCTTTGTGGCGCTGGGTGTTGACCCTGACATCGCTGCCAGGGACGCCTGCAAGGTGGAGCATGACCTGAGCGAGGAAACCTACCGCAAGATGATTGACTTTGCCGAGAAAGCTACGCAGAACCAGTGACCCCAACGCCTGAAGCACAGAGGGCAGTGTGCGCCGCCGCGCCGCTGCCGCCTGTGCTTTTTTGCTTATCCGGGGGTGCCGTATGCTGCACCCAACATTTTTTTCACAATCCACCGTTTCTGTTCTTTTTTTGTCCACAATTATGCGGTATAATAGATATATTAACCGCTCTGTGCGGCTGTGGGAGGAAACCAAGATGGCAAACGAAAAAATTCTGGTCGTCGATGACGATAAAAATATCTGTGAGCTGCTCCGCCTCTACCTTGTCAAGGAGGGCTACAATGTGACGATGGTCCATGACGGCTCGGCCGCGCTGACCGAGTTTGACAAGCTGCACCCCGATCTGGTGCTGCTCGATGTCATGATGCCGGTCATGGACGGCTGGGAGGTCTGCCGCAAGATCCGCGCCAAGGACAACACCCCCATCATCATGCTGACCGCCAAGGGCGAGACCTATGACAAGGTGCTGGGCCTTGAGCTGGGTGCCGATGACTACATTGTCAAGCCCTTTGACGCCAAGGAGGTCACGGCCCGCATCAAGGCCGTGCTGCGCCGCTCCTCCGCCAAGGAGGAGGAGAACAAGGGCGTCTACGACTTTGACAACCTGCACCTCGACATGAACCGCTATGAGCTGAAGGTCAAGGGCAAGGTCGTCGAGGCCCCGCCCAAGGAGCTGGAGCTGCTGGCCTGTCTGGCGGGCCACCCCAACCGTGTCTACACCCGCGACCAGCTGCTAGACGAGGTGTGGGGCTTTGAGTACTACGGCGATTCCCGCACGATTGATGTCCATGTCAAGCGTCTGCGCGAAAAGCTGGAGGGTGCCTCCGAGCAGTGGAGCCTGAAAACCGTCTGGGGCGTCGGCTATAAGTTCGAGGTCAAGGAATGAGCCGCCGCAACACGATCAGCCGCGAGTTTTTTGCGACCATCGCCGCCGTGCTGGTGCTGGGCCTGAGCGTTATGTGCGCCATCCAGACCGCGCTGTCGGCGGCCCATTTTATCAGCGAGCGCAAAAGCTCGCTGACCGATGTGCTGAACGGCGCGACCGCGCTGAGCGAGCGTTTTGCCGATGAGGGGTCGATCGTGACCCGCCCCCTGCAGGGCGAAGATCTTGTCGAGCGTGCCCACAGCGGGTTTGAGCTGTTCAACACCACCTCCGGCGCACTGATCTTCATTGCCGACAAAAACGGCAGTATCCTGCTGCACACCGGGGACGAGGCCTTCACCGGCGCGAATGTGCCGCCCGATTACATTGCGCAGCTTGATGAAGGCAGCGATATTTTTGAGACCGGTACACTGGACGGCGTGTACAACGCAAAATACTACACCGCCGGGCGGCGCATTACAGTCGGCGGGCAGGACGGCTACCTGTTTGCCGCCAGCCCCATGAACGCCTTAGGCAGCTACATGACCGACATGCTGGCCATGTTCGGCATTTCGGCCGCCGCCATCCTGCTGCTGTGCAGCGTGCTGTGCTGGGTATTGGCCCGCCGCATCACCGGCCCGATCGAGGACATCAGCGAGGCCGCGCGGCGGCTGGGCAGCGGTGATTTCACCGCCCGCGCCCCGGTGGACGGCTGCGTGGAGCTGGCCGACTTTGCAACCACCTTTAACAATATGGCAGCCCGGCTGCAGACCATCGACAATTCCCGCGGGCAGTTCATGGGCAACATAGCGCATGAGCTGCGCACCCCGATGACGACGATCAAGGGCTTCATCGACGGTATGCTGGACGGCACCATCCCGCCCGAGGAGACAAAGCACTACCTCGGCATCGTCTCGCAGGAGACGGGGCGTCTGGCGCGGCTGGTCCAGAACATGCTGGACATCACCAAGCTGGAGGCGGGCGAGGTGCCTATCCACGCCCAGACCTACGATCTGTGGAAAACCGTCACCGATGTCGTACTCAGCGATGAGCAGCGCATCGAGGACGGCAAAATCGACATACGGGGGCTGGGCGGCGACCCGCTGCCGATCTATGCCGACCCGGATTTTGTGCATCAGGTCGTGTATAACATCGTAGACAATGCCATCAAATTCACCCCGGCGGGCGGCACCATCAGCTTTGCCGCCGAAAAGCACGGGAGCATGGTGGAGGTGCGCATCGAGAACACGGGTGCAGGCATCGCCCCCGAAGCCCTGCCTTTTGTGTTTGAGCGTTTCTATAAGGAGGACCGCTCCCGCGGCATGAACACGCGCGGCAGCGGGCTGGGGCTGCATATCTGTAAGATCCTCATCAACCTTTCAGGCGGGCAGATCCACGCCGAGAGCGAGGAAGGCAAATGGTGCCGGTTTGTGTTTACCCTGCCGGCCGGGCAGTAAAGCAAAACCTACAGACGCTGTGAAAACGGCGTCTGTTTTTTTGTACGCGGGAAAGGCTTCCCCCTCGGGGGAAGCTGTCAGCGGCCCCGCCCGCTGACTGATGAGGGGCAGGTGTGCCACGGCAACCCGGGGACGGGCAATCGCGGCGAACTCGCCCCTCATCCGGCGCTTCGCGCCACCTTCCCCCTCAGGGGAAGGCATTTTTAGTGAACCTGTAAGATTTCCCGTCCCGTCCCGGTCTATATAGTTGGAACGACAAAAAAGGAGGAACCACCCATGAAAGACCGGGAATTGACCCGATTGCTGCAGACGCACCCGGAGGAGGGTCTGGAGGCAGCCATGCTTGCCTACGCGCCGCTGGTAAAGGCGGTGCTGAACCGCATCCTGCCGCAGAATCCCTGCGACCGAGAGGAATGTATGGCCGATGTCTTTGTTTCGCTCTGGCGCAATGCGGCCAAGCTGGAGCACACCGCAACACCGCTGCGGCCGTGGCTCATTGTCACGGCGCGCAACAAGGGCATCGACCGCTACAACGCCCTGCGCCGCCGCGAGGAGCTCTCGCTGGATGACGGCCTGGCCGAAACGCTCGGCGAGCTGGCTGAGTTTGACCGCGCCACTGCCGATGCCGCCGACCTTGTCGGGGCGCTGGTAGCCGCCATGGCCCCGCCCGACCGGGACATCTTTCTGCGCAAGTATTATCTGCTGCAATCCGGTAAGGAGATCGCCGCCGCGCTGGATATGAGTGTTGAGAGCGTCAACACCCGCCTGAGCCGCGGGCGTGACCGCCTGCGCCGCCAACTGACCGAGAAGGGAGTGTACACCCATGCGTAACAAAAATTTTGATGCCGATTTGTTGAAAACGCTGAATGAGCAGCCGATGCCCGCCGCCCCGCTGACCGATGATGAATTTGCCCGTGTGCTGGACGCGGCCTGCGCCAAGCTGCCGCAGGCAAAAAAGACCGTCAAGCGCCGTTTCCCGTGGGGGCGGGTGGCCGCAGCAGCCGCAGCCTGCATGGCCGTGGGGCTGGGCAGCGTCAACTTTGCCGCGCCCGCTGTGGCCGAGCAGCTGCCTGTGGTGGGCAGCCTGTTCAGCTGGCTGAACCGCAGCGGGCAGGAGGACTACACCTCGCTGCACAGTGAGCAGCTGAACAAATACGCCGAGACGGTGGAAACCACCGCAGAGAGTGCCGACAGCCCCTACACCCTGACGCTGGGGCAGGTGTTTAACGATGGCGATTGGCTGCGCATCAGCCTGATGCTGACGAGTGAGGATGACAGCTTGGCCGGGTTCAACGCCATCGGCCCCAGCGAGGACGCCGTAAAAAAGGCGCTGCAGAACGGCGGCGGGCAGTACGGCACGCTGGTGCTGGACAACGGCACGGAACTGAACGGCGCTGTTTCCTTTGAAAAACGCGATGACCGCACCTTTGTGACGGGCATCAATTATGAGCTGTTCCTTGCACCCGATGATTTGGCCGGGCACACGGCAACGCTGACGCTGTCCGACCTCGTGGCCTGCAACAAGAGTATTCTCGAAACCGATGGCCAGAGTTATTGGCACTATGACTACGCAGACCAGACCCCGCTGCCCGGCAGCTACACACTGACCTTTACCATTCCCGAGGTCAGCGACGCGGGCGTGCGCACGATGGATACACCCATGGAACAAAACAGCATCACCCTGCAAAGCGTCACGGCCACGCCCGCCGCGACCAAAGTGCTGCTGAGCTTCCCGGCGGAACAGCATTGGGTGAATGTGAGGCTGTTCACCGAGGATGGCACGGAGCTGGGGCACGAGCGCGGCGAGGGCGGCTGGTGGACGGACGGCGCATGGACGGCCGACCCGGCGGACTTCGACCACCCGGAACAATGCACCAAGGCCAGCTATGACTACTTTGCTGCCGTGCCGGAAAATTGCCGCAGCCTGACGGTAAAGGTCTACGATTTTGACACCGATGCAGAGCTGACGACCTTTACCGTGGAGCTGCCGTAAATGGTGAGCGGCTTCCCCCTCGGGGGAAGGCAGGTGTTTACTCCACCACCTCACACCCCGGGAAGTACCATTTCAAAATTTCCCGCCAGCTCTTGCCCTGCTCGGCCATGGCTTTCGCGCCGTACTGGCTCAGGCCCACGCCGTGGCCGTAGCCGCGGGTCGTAAAGGCAAATGCGTTCGCCCCCGCGTCATAGTCCACGGTGAACGCTGCAGACCGCAGACTGAGCGCACTGCGCAGCCTTGTCCCGGCAAACGCCTGCCCGCAGACCGACATCTGCGCCAGATACCCCGCTTCGTCCCGCACACCCTCACCGAACCAGTCGGCGGGGGTGTTTTGTATCTCCTCCGCCGCAAGGCCAAGGCCAAGCAGGGCGGTATAGACCTGCTCGGCGCTGTAGGTGACGGTCATTTCATACCCCGGCACATCGGCGTCCCACGGTGAGTCGACCCCCTGTAAGTACGGCACCGCCTGCGTCCAGACATTTTGGCTTGCCTCGGTCCTTCCGGTGCTGATGCTGTGGTAGCAGGCTGCAGCGGGCGCACCGTCCCAGCACAGCACCGCCCCCGCAACCTCGTCCGCCAGCGCGGCCAGCCTGCTATAATAAGTAGTGAAATCGTCGCCCCACCGCGCTTTTAAAACAGTCTCGTCTGTCCAGCCTGCACAGCGGGCGCTGCTGCAACTAAACGCTGCGCCGTTCAGGCTCAAGGCGTAGCTGTGGGCGGCCACCATCTGGGCCAGAATTGCATCCTCCGGCCAGTCGGGCGGCAGCTCACTGGCGGCTGTGCCGATGAGAAACGCCTGCACGCTGACGGTACGCGTCTCGCCGTCATCCTCAATAAGTATCGGCGCAGCCGCATCAAAGCTGCGCTCTGCCGGCACAGCGGTGGGCTGCGGCTGCGGTGTGGCGGCTGGCTGCGCAGTTGCGGGCGGCAGCTCACTGCTAACAGCCATCGGCCTTGCCAGCGGCAGCGCCGCAAAGGGTGCGGCAAGGGCCAGCAGAGTCAGCAGCGCCGCACGGCGGAATGTTTTTTTCAAGGGGCGTGCCCTCCTTGCAATTTGCGGCGCGGGGCGGTACAATAGGGGTAACCCGCGCGGCTTGTCCCATGTATATGCGGCGGCCGCGCCCTGTATGAAACGAGGCACTTTCATGAAAAATAAACATCCCAACGCCATTGCAGTGCTGGCTTTAGGGCTGGCCATGGCCGGTCTGCATCTGGCCGACCTGCTGCTCTGGTCCGATGCCGACACCGGCTTTGCCACGGCGGGTTCGGTCTGGCTGCGGTACATCCCATGGCTGGCGGCGCTGGCACTGCCCTACCTGCCCGCCCGCCGCGCGGCAGCCCAACCTGCCGGCCTGCAGGATACCTGCCGGCCGCTTGGCATCTGCATGGCTCTGACCGGCGCTGTGCTGGTCGCCGCCGGTTTTTCCGCCGTCAATGTCGTCATCTACGCCGTGCAGTTCCCCGCGTTCTTCTCCGCCGGTTACCCGGTGTGGGCGGCCTGGGCGGATTTTCTGCTGCCGCTTTTCTGCGGCGGCTGGCTGCTGTATTACGCCGTGCGGGCGTTCAGCGGCTTCGGCATGCAGCGCCAACGGCTGGGCCGCCCGCTGTTGGCCGGGGTCGTGCCGCTGTTCTTCCTCTGGAAGCTGCTCTGGCGCTTTCAGTTCACCCCTGCCTCGCTCCATCGACTGCCCTGCTCCCTGCGGGTTCTCAGCGCCGCAGCCGCCCTGCTGCTGGCAGTCGTGCTGCTGAAGGTGTTCCTTGTGCCGGGGCTGCCCTGCGGCCACACGCTGTTTGCGGCGGGCACCGGGGCGTTTCTGCTTTGCACCGGGCTGGAACTGCCCCAGACCTTGTTTGAGGCAGCGCGCGGCATGCTGGTCCTGCCGGACCTGCTGACCGGCATCGGCATCGGCCTGTTCGGGCTGTGCGGGCTGGTCTGCGCATGGCAGGCCTGCGGGGACGAAACCGAATAACACCGCAGGGGGCGAGTCAGACTCGCCCCCTGCATTTTTTATAGCCGATCATTCCTCCTCCACGCAGAACCCCTGCAGGTAGACCCTTGGCGCGCTGTAGCGGTCCAGCAGCAGCTCTGCCAGTGCGGGGGCCTCCCGCAGCGGCAGACCCTGTGCCGGGGCCATGCGCACCGCCGCTGCGTACCGTCCGCCGTCCCCGGTCGTGACATATGCACCGCAGCGGTGCAGCAGCGCTGGCAGATCCCCGGGCATCCTGTCCGGCCTGCCGCCCTGCAGGGTCAGCACGGCGGCCTCGCCGTGGGGCAGCACGCGGATCACCGCCCGGCCGCCGCTGCGCAGCACCCCGCGCAGAAAGCTCAGCACAACGCCGTGCAGCAGCCCGCGCGGCAATGCGGCGGGCTGCACCTCCTCTGCCGGGCAGAGATACAGCCAGCCGCCGCGGCAGGCTGCCAGCTCCCGGCAGGCATCGCACAGCACCTCCAATTCGGTGTTCAGCTCCAGCGCCTGCGCCGGAACCGGGGCCGTCAGCGCCTCGGCCGTCATAACCAGCCGCAGCGAGGACAAAATGTCTGCCCCGCGCGCCGCAGCCGCCGCCAGCGCTGCGCGTGTCTGCCCGAAAACCGGCATGGCACTCCCCCACTTTCTCTGCAAATTCTGCCCTTAGTCTGCCCCGCGTTTACGCCCGGCGCAGTGGTAATAGCTGGAATTTCAAAAAATATGCAGATTTTTTGAAAAAATCGTGTTAAAAGAATAACACCCCTCTTGCAGAAACGCTGCAAATGGGGTACAATAGTACCATACCGACGAGCGGGCTACCGCTCATAAGGTGAAAAAGACAAATCTTGGGAGGATTTCACTATGGCTGTTAAAGTTGCTATCAATGGTTTTGGCCGTATCGGCCGTCTGGCTTTCCGTCAGATGTTTGAGGCTGACGGCTACGAAGTTGTCGCCATCAACGATCTGACCAGCCCCGCTATGCTGGCTCACCTGCTGAAGTACGACACCGCTCAGGGCTCTTTCCTGGGCAAGATCGGCGAGAACAAGCACACCGTTGAGGCTGGCGAGGATTACATCGTCGTCGACGGCAAGAAGATCACCATCTACGCAATTAAGGATGCTAAGGATTGCCCGTGGGGCGAGTTGGGCATCGACGTCGTTCTGGAGTGCACCGGCTTCTACACCAGCAAGGCTAAGGCTGAGGCTCACATTCAGGCTGGCGCCCGCAAGGTCGTTATCTCTGCTCCCGCTGGCAACGACCTGAAGACCATCGTCTACTCCGTCAACGAGAAGACCCTGACCGCTGACGATCAGGTCATCTCCGCTGCTTCCTGCACCACCAACTGCCTGGCCCCCATGGCCGACACCCTGAACAAGGCCTTCCCCATCGTCTCCGGCATCATGACCACCGTTCATGCTTACACCGGCGACCAGATGATCCTGGACGGCCCGCAGCGTAAGGGCGACCTGCGCCGCGCTCGTGCTGGTGCTCAGAACATCGTTCCTAACTCCACCGGCGCTGCCAAGGCTATCGGCCTGGTCATCCCCGAGCTGAACGGCAAGCTGATCGGCTCTGCTCAGCGCGTTCCCGTCCCCACCGGCTCCACCACCATTCTGGTTGCCGTTGTCAAGGGCAAGGATGTCACCAAGGAAGCCATCAACGCCGCTATGAAGGCTGCTGCTTCTGAGAGCTTCGGCTACAACGAGGATCCGATCGTTTCCTCCGATGTCATCGGCATGCGCTACGGCTCTCTGTTCGATGCCACCCAGACCATGGTCGCTAAGATCGACGACGACACCTATCAGGTTCAGGTTGTTTCTTGGTACGACAACGAGAACTCCTACACCTCTCAGATGGTCCGCACCATTAAGTACTTCGCTGAGCTGTAATCTGCGAGTAGCTTAACTGCGAATAGCTGAATAACTGAACAGCCCCCGCCGGGTTTAAATCCGGCGGGGGCTGTTTTTTGTTTGTGCAGGCGGCTTTATGAATTGACTGCGGGGTTGTCAGTTCTTTCCAGAATATAGTCAACCGAAACTTTGTAATAGTCTGCCAGTGTCAGCAGATGTTCCAAGGGGATTGTCTGAAAACCGCGTTCATAGCGGGAATACACGGTTTGTTGAATATGGAGAAGGCTTGCAACAGCCGTTTGGGAAAGGTCGCTATCTTCGCGCAAATCACGCAGCCGCCGCAAATACAAACAAAATCCCTCCCCGAAGATTAGTATTGTTCGGTACTATTGACGATAACACGTTTCTGTGGTAAGATGCTTATATTAGAACTTATAAGTTCTAATATAAGCTAAAAAAGGGGAATGAAAAAATGAAGTGTTGCTCTAATTGCGGCAAGGAATTGCAAGAAAATACTAAGTTTTGCCCACATTGCGGGACAAAGGTTGAGGAAAAAGTTGAGAAAAAAGAAGAAACATTAGAGGATATACTTTCTGGAAATGTAAAGACAGCCACAGGAAATATGAACACTAACGCAAATAATATGAAATTCTGCTCACATTGCGGTAAACAAATATTGAAAGACGCAGTTGTTTGCCCGCATTGTGGCTGTGCTACTGAATCAAAAGCAAGCGTAACAGATGAACCAAATAAAGGGCTGAATATCATTTCTTTTTTGCTGCCTATTGTGGGCGCTATCTTATATCTTGTCTACCATGAGAAAGAGCCTAAAAAGGCGGCTGCACTTGGTAAATGGGCGTTGTATGGTTTAGGCTTTACAGTGATTTGCTACGTTCTGCTCACGGCGTGTGGCACAGCGGCATTATATTCCCTTTACTAAATGGAGGTTGGCATCATGATTTGTAAAAAGTGCGGCTGCCGTGTGAGTGATACAGCGACCTTCTGCGATAAATGCGGCGCTTCTATGACTGAATTTGGACAAAAGGAAGCAACTGTGGAAAGTGTAAAAAAATCGCCCTCGACAAAGAAAATAGTAATTGCAGTTGTTGTGTTGATTTTGTGTTGCGCACTTTTCGTTTTTCCAAAAACACGGCAGGTGTCTGCAACTAATAAGGCAGTGACGGCAATAAGAGTAGAAAAAAGTGATTCCGCAAAGGTAACAGAAGCCTATGCTGATTTTATCGGTCCTGACCCTGTGCGGGTATATGTTGTTTTAGAAAATGGGCACGACTATTTATGCACGGTTTACAGTGGGAAAACTGTTGAAGTTCTGACAAAAAAGTCCTATCCCTACGGGGACAGTTATAAAGAAAAAGAAAAATTTTATTATGGAACAGCAGATGACGTAAAAAGTGGCATTGCGTCAAAAGTGTCGCTTGCATTTGTGGCGGCAGGCAGATAAGCAGGAGAAAGCGTCTATGGAAATGATAGGCACAAAGCAGGCGGCAGAAATAACAGGAAGGTCGCAGCAAACTATTTCAAGATGGTGCAGAACTGGTCGTATTAAAGGTGCAGAGCAGGACGGCGTGGGTAGTCCTTGGAGAATGCCGTTAGAATCGATTTTGAAAATGGTTAGGCAAAAAAACTAAAAAACGGCGCTTGCCCCAAACTGAGGTAAGTGCCTTTTGGATTTGCTCTGGATGCAAATTTAGAGTATAGTACGATTTAAGCCCCTTTTGGCTGCTGTATGGCAACTGAAAGGGGCTTTTTACTGTTACTCGCTCATGCCTTGCACCGAATATATGCCCGCCAGCCATCGGTAGCCTTGAAAAGATGCACGATGTGTGATATACTTTGTCTATATGTCAAAATCCAATGACGGGAGATACAAAACGCTATGAAATTAGGTATCGTGGGTCTGCCCAATGTGGGCAAATCGACTTTGTTCAATGCGCTGACCAGCACACAGAATGCGCAGGCAGCCAATTACCCCTTCTGCACCATTGAGCCAAACTCCGGCATTGTGCCGGTGCCTGATGCACGGCTGGACAAGCTGGCCGAGATTTGGCAGACCGACAAGAAAACCCCTGCCATTGTTGAATTTGTCGATATTGCAGGCCTTGTCAAGGGCGCCAGTCAGGGCGCGGGCCTCGGCAACAAGTTTCTGGGGCATATCCGCGAGTGCGATGCCATCGTCCATGTGGTGCGCTGCTTTGACGATGACAACATCATCCATGTTGTGGAGGATGTCAACAAGCCCGAGAGCGTTGACCCCATCCGCGATATTGATGCCATTGATCTGGAGCTGATTCTGGCCGATCTGGAGGTCGTCAGCAACCGCCTTGGCCGCCAGCAGAAGGCCGCCAAAACCGGCAACAAGGCTGCCGCGGCAGAGGCCGGCTGGCTGGCGGAGCTGGCCTCCTGGCTCGAGGGCGGCAAGCCGGCGCGCTCCTTCGACTTTGACGAGGGTGACGATGCACAGAAGGCTGTACGCAAGGAGCTGGGCCTGCTCTCCGCCAAACCGGTCATCTACGCCTGCAATGTGGGCGAGGACGATCTGCTCGGCGGGCTGGACGAGAATCCCTACTTCCCGCTGGTGGCCGCCCGCGCCAAGGAAGAAAACGCGCAGGCTATCCCCATCTGCGCCAAGACCGAGGAGGACATTGCCGGCTCCACGCAGGAGGAAAAAATCGCATTCCTGCAGGAAATGGGCATTGAATCCACCGGTCTGGACAAGCTCATCAAGGCCAGCTATGAGCTGCTGGGCCTCATCAGCTTTTTGACTGACGGCAAAAAAGAGTGCCGTGCATGGACCATCAAGCGCGGCACCAAGGCCCCGCAGGCTGCCGGCAAGATCCACAGCGATTTTGAGCGCGGCTTCATCCGCGCACAGGTCATTGCCTACAAGGATCTTGAGGACGCCGATTTCAACTATGCCGCCGTCAAGTCCAAGGGCCTGCAGCGCACCGAGGGCAAGGAATATGTTGTGAATGACGGCGATGTCATTGAGTTCCTCTTTAATGTATAATTGCCCGTATAACGCCTTTTTCAGGAGAATGCAAGATGATTATTGGCATTATGGGCGCTATGCCCGATGAAGTGGACCAGCTGTGTGCCCGGCTGGAAAATGTAACCAAGGAGCAGTACGCCGGGGTGGAATACCACCGCGGCACCCTGCACGACAAGCAGGTCGTTGTCTGCTGTGCGGGCATGGGCAAGGCCAACGCCGCCTCCAGCGTGCAGGTGCTTTGCACAAAATACGGCATTGACAGGCTGATTTTCAGCGGCATTGCCGGCAACATGACCAGCAAGATCGGCATCGGCGATGTCTGCATCGGCGAGACGGTCGTTTACCACGACGCAGAGCTGAGCATGATTGCCCAAAGCGCACCGTTCCAGACCGAATACCACGGGGACCCCTCTCTTGTGCAGACCGCGCTGGACGCCTGCACTGCCTGCGGTGTGAAGGCCATTGCGGGCAAGATCGCTACCGGCGACACCTTTGTGGGCGATGCCGAGACGAAAAAAGCCATCGAGGAAAAGTGCCATCCCGACTGTGTCGAGATGGAGGGCGCTGCGGTCAGCCAGATCGCCGGGCGCAACGATGTCCCCTGCGTGATCCTGCGCGCCATGAGCGACAACGCGGACGAGAGCGGTTATGAGGTTCTGGTCGTCAAGCAGTTCAGCATTGCGGAGTACATCAAGACCGCGACCGAGATCGTCGCGCGGATGATCGAGAGTCTGTAAATTCTTATAAAAAAGCACCTGCCTGTGTGGAATAGGCAGGTGTTTTTTTGTTGTAGGGGGCGGCGTCCTCGATGCCCCGCGGGCGCATGTCGGTGCGCGTCCGCCATGGCAATCCATTTGCGGGCAATAAGGGCAAGCTTGCCCCTCATCAGTCCGCTTCGCGGACAGCTTTCCCAAGGGGGAAGCCTTTCTCAAAAATACGCCTTGATCTGGAACTTATCCTCCGCTGCTTTTTCCTCCACCTTCAGATGCTCGTGGTTGAAGTCAAACTTTACGCTCTTGCAGTCATCGGTGTTGCGGGTCAGGCGCAGCAGCTGCTCGACTCGCTTCTGCTCCTCCTTCGTATAGAAAAGGTAGCTTGCGCCCTGCTTGCGGGCACGGCCGGTGCGGCCGATGCGGTGGGTGTAATGCTCGTTTTCCTCGGGCACATCGTAATTGATGACCGCGTCCACATCGGAGACATCAATGCCGCGGGCTGCAACATCGGTGGCCACCAGCACATCGATCTCACCGGCCTTGAACCGGGTCATGATCCGGTTGCGCTCCGCCTGCGACAGGTCGCCGTGCAGGCAGTCCACATTAAAGTTCAGGCGCGCCAGCTGGTTGGCCAGCATACCGGTGTTATACTTGGTGTTGCAGAAGATCATGACCCGCTTGTAGCCCTCGGAGATGATGATCTGCGCGGCATCCGCCAGCTTGTCGCGGCCGGTGGTCAGCAGCTTGTACTGGGCGATCTTCGGGCTGGAATCCTCAACGGGGCGGACACTGACCTCGGCGGCATTGTGCTGGTACAGCCAGCCGATGTCCAGCACCTCGCGGCTAATCGTGGCCGAGAACATCGACAGGCTCTCGCGGTGCTTCATCAGGTCGATGATGTACTTCACATCCTTGTAGAAGCCCATGTTCAGCATCTCATCGGCCTCGTCCAGCACGACGGTCCGGACCTGCGACACATCAATGGCATGGTGCCGGTAATGGTCCATCAGGCGGCCCGGCGTGGCCACAACGATCTGGCAGCCCTGCTTGAGCTGGCGCTGCTGCTTATCCATGCCTGCGCCGCCGTAGACGCAGACGATCTTGATCTCCGGCAGGAACTGCGCCAGATTTTGCAGGTCCTGCGCGATCTGCTGGGCCAGCTCGCGCGTAGGGCTCAGGATGACTGCCTGCGGCTTGAGGCTGGCAGGGTCCACCTTGGACAGGATGGGGATACCGAACGCCACCGTTTTGCCGGTGCCCGTGGGCGCCTTGGCGATCATATCATGCCCGCCCAGCATCAGCGGGATGGCCTTCTCCTGAATTTCGGTCATATCGGTAAAGCCCATCGCCTGCGTAGCGCGGATGATCTCGGGCGAAACATTGGTAAGCTCGGTAAACTGCATGGTCATACTGCCTTTCGGTTTTTTACTATTATAACAACATTTTGCGCTGCCTGCAACCCACAAAAAAAGCTTCCCCCGCAGGGGAAGGCTTTTCTTACTTGTTTTTACTCGTCCGCCGGGCCGCCTTGCCGGAGGTTTTCTTCTCGGTCTGGGTGCGGGTCGTGCGCCGCGGCTCCTCCTTGGGCTTGGGGGCAGGCGTTTCCTTATTCAGCAGCCGCTCGGGCACAGGATCGAGCCTCCAAAGCTGGTTCTCACCGAATACATCCTGCCAGATCTGGGCCTGCGTGCCGTTGTCAACGCGCATACCTACAAGGTCGATGACCTTATCCGCGAGCACATTGCGCAGCTTGACCTTGCCGCCGCCCGCGTCAACGATCTGCCAGCGCTGACCGGCACCGGCCGTGCGGCTCCACTGGTGTACCCAGGTGCCGTTGCTGACGCCGGACATAGCCAGATCCATGACCTTGCCGGTAAAGCGGTTTTTGATGCGGTACTCGCCCTCGGCCGATTCCTCAAAGCTCCACTGCTGCCAAGGCTGGCCCTCATAGCTCCACAGACGGACCGAGGCACCGTTCTCAGTGTTGAAATCGGCCACTTCCAGCACGCGGCCGTTGGCTGCTGCAATCGTATAGTAGGCATCCGGACGGATGACGGTCTGGGCAGATTTCCTCATGGTAGATCCTCCTTTTAGACAGAATCACATACAGTGTCTGTCCGTTTTTTCCATTATAGCACAACTGCCGCGCGCTGTTTCACCAAAATTTCACAGCCGAGTTTGGCCATTCTGCCAAGGTTTTTGGCATAGCGCCGTTTTTATGGACATTTTTGTCCGTCCGGCACTTGCATTTTTTGTACATATGTATTATTATATAGTATACGTTTGTGTGCAGTCGCAGTACGGCTGTACGGAGGGAGAGTTCAGCTATGAGAATCGCAATAATTGCCCACGATTCCCGCAAGGAGTTGATGGCGCAGTTCTGCACAGCCTATCTGCGCATTTTGTCGGAGAACGAACTGGTTGCCACCGGTGTGACCGGCAAGATCGTCCACGATGCCACCGGGCTGCCGGTGCGCTGCCTGTATCCGGGCGGGCGCGGTGGTGCCGAGCAGATCGCTGCCATGATCGGCTGCGGTGAGATCGATATGTTGCTCTTTTTCCGCGATCCGGTCAGCGCCAAGCCCGGCGAGCCGAATGATGTGATGCTGCTGCGCCTGTGTGACATGCACACGATCCCCGTTGCCACCAACATTGCCACAGCCGAGGTGCTGATCCACGGCCTTGAACGCGGCGACCTTGCTTGGATCGAGCTGCAGCGCGGACGGAAGTGACCCATAACAAAACCAACAGCCCCGACCTGCCGGCCGGGGCTGTTTTTATTGTCCGTCTTACTGGTATACGATGGCACTCTTGACCTTGTTGGCGGCGTCTGCACCGGCCAGCATACGGGCCAGCGCCAGCGCGAAGGGAATGGCTGCCCCCAGTGCCTCACCGGTGACAATATTTCCGTCAATCGTGATAGGCAGGCCCGTGTAGCTTGCTCCGGCGGCGGTCAGGTCAGCGTCCATGCCGGGGTAGACCGTTGCCTTTTTGCCGTTCAGCACGCCGAAGGCCGCCAGTGCCGTAGGCGCTGCACAGATAGCCGCAACCAGCTTGCCGCCCGCAGCAAAGTCCTGACAGATTCTTTTGACCGTGGCATCGGCCTTGAGATTCGGCACGCCGGGGATACCACCGGGCAGGATGCAGGCATCAAAGGCCGCATAGTCCAGTTCCTCAGCCAGAGCATCGGCCACCACATGGATGCCGCGGGCGCTTGTGACAATCTTTTGCCCGCCCACTGCGGCGATCGTGACCTCCACACCGGCGCGGCGCAGAATATCCACGCAGAGCAGGCCCTCGCATTCCTCCAGCCCGGGGGCAAAAAAGATAACAGCTTTAGACATAGCAAACATCTCCTTATTCAGTCAAACGGATGGAATCCTTTAGTAATACTGCGCACGCCCGGCAGCGGGGCTTTGAGGCCGCGCAGGGTCTGCACCAGCCCTACCAGAGAGAGGGCGTCCACCAGCAGCGTCAGGGTCAGGCCCATCTCGCTGCCGTGCGGCAGAAACCCAACACAGGCGCAGACGGTGGCAAGCGCAAGCAGCACAAGGCCCTGATTCAGATGAAACTTCACGAAATCATCGTGCCGCCACCGGCTGCAGGCAGGGATCAGGATCAGCACATTCAGGTAGCAGAGCGCCCCCATCAGCTTCGCGGTGCGGGGCGGCTGCACGGGGCAATCCGCCGGAACACGCTTTTCTGCGGGCTGCGCAGCGGGTGCGGGGTGTTTTTTCTTTTTCTTATTGGCCACAATGAACCTCCGTCCCGGCAGTATGTAAGGCAGCGGGCCGCCGGACTTCCCTGCCACACTTTATTTAATTGTACCGCATTCGGCTTGCTTTTTCAACAAATCTGTGCAATTCGGCACATTTTGGGGAAAGCGGTTGTATTCCCCAACGCAAAATGCTAAAATTTCATTATTATCGGAAAGAGGAGAGTACAAATGGAAGAGCTTCGTTCGTTTTTCAAGCGCAAGGATGTCATCATCTCGGCGCATCGCTACGGCATTGACGCCATGGGCGCCATGGCACAGGGCCTGTTTGCCAGCCTGCTCATCGGCACGATCATCAAGACATTGGGCCAGCAGACCGGACTTGCTTTTCTTGTCACGGCGGGCGGCTATGCGGCTGCCGTGGCAGGCCCGGCCATGGCTGCCTCCATCGGCTATGCGCTCCATGCACCGCAGCTGGTGCTGTTCAGCCTGATTGCCGTGGGCGGTGCCGCCAATGAGCTGGGCGGTGCAGGCGGCCCGCTGGCCGTCTACTTGATTGCCATTGTGGCGGCCGAGGTCGGCAAGCTGGTCAGCAAGGAGACCAAGGTCGATATTCTGGTCACCCCGGCGGTCACGATTCTGGTTGGCGTCGGGCTCAGCGCGCTGTGTGCCCCGGCCATCGGCGCAGCGGCGTCCGCCGTGGGCAGCCTGATCATGTGGGCCACCGAGCTGCAGCCCCTGCTGATGGGCATCCTTGTGTCGGTGCTGGTCGGCATGGCACTGACGCTGCCCATCTCAAGCGCGGCCATCTGCGCAGCACTGGGGCTGACCGGGCTGGCCGGCGGTGCCGCCGTGGCGGGCTGCTGCGCCCAGATGGTCGGCTTTGCCGTTATGAGCTACCGGGAGAACGGCATCGGCGGGCTGGTCAGTCAGGGGCTTGGCACCAGCATGCTGCAGATGCCCAACATCCTGCGCAATCCCCGCACATGGGTCCCGCCTACGCTGGCAGCCGCCATCACCGGGCCTGTTGCCACCTGCCTGTTCCATCTTGAGATGAACGGCCCCGCCGTGTCGAGCGGCATGGGTACCTGCGGTCTGGTCGGCCAGATCGGCGTCTATACCGGCTGGGTCGAGAGCGGCCGGGCCATCACGGCCTTTGACTGGGCCGGGCTGGCGCTCGTCTGCTTTATCCTGCCCGCCGTCCTGAGCGTCCTTTTCTGTGAGATCCTGCGCAAAAAAGGCTGGATCAAGGAAGGGGATCTGAAGCTGTAAGTAAAAGGCTTCCCCCACGGGGGAAGCTGTCTGCGAAGCAGACTGATGAGGGGCGGGTTTGCCATTATTGCCCATAAACGGGTTGTAACGGCAGGCCCGCCCCTCATCCGGCCTACGGCCACCTTCAGTCTCCGCGCCAAGAGCCGCCTTCGGCGGTTGCGCTCCGACACGCGCCTGCGGGCGCAGCCCTCAGGGGGAAGGCATTTTCACACGAAACCGCGCCAGGTCTGCTCGGCCTCGCTCTGGAAGCGGCCCAGCTCATGGCAGAGCTGCATGGCTCCGGGGCTGGCGGTGGGGTAGTCCTTCTCGGCGCGCTTGCAGTCCAGCACACCCTGCCCGCTGCCCTCGGCCAGCATCGTGGCCAGATTGCGTGTGGATTTGTCCAGCATCGTCCGGGTGCGGATACCCATGCTGACGCTCATCCTTGCAGCGGCGCTCTGGCCGTGCGCCTCGGCACCGATGGCGTCCAGCGCTGTGTGGGCAGCCTGATTGAGACGGCGGTACTCCCGCTTCTGGCGCAGCATCTCGTCCTTCAGCTTCTGGTCATGGGTCAGGCCCATCAGCTCATCCAGCGTATTCTTGCCCATCTCGGTGTTCTGCACGATTTCCTGCAGCATCTTTTCATTATCGCTCTGCATAATAAAATCCCCCTTGTGTACATTTGGCGGTCAATGCCAGTATGTACACAAGGGGGTTGTTTTATTCAGTCACAGGCGCTGCTGTGCGAGGGAAAGCATCATATCCCAAGAGGCGGTCTCGCCCCACTCGGCCGAGGCGATCGCCACGGTAAAGCTGCCGCGGCGGGAGAGCGAGATGTTGAACTCACGGCGGGAGTCGTTCATCGCCTCGCGCACGACCTTTGCCACCTTGGCGGCGGGCGTGCCCAGCGTGACCACGGCAAAGAAGCCATCGTTCAGGCGGGCCAGTACGGCCTTTTCACGGTCGGGGCCCACAGCCAGCTGCAGGATGCCGGCGGCCATATTCAGGCAGCAGTCGGCTGCCGTGCTGCTCTCATGCTCACGCAGCTGCCAATACTCATTGACGCGGAGCATCACAACGCCCACAGGCTGGCCGTCCATGGCAGCGCGCTCGGCGTGGGGACGGAACTCCTCATTCAGATAGACCGCGTTGTAGACACCGGTCACATGGTCGCGGCGCAGATCCTCCTGCATCTGGCTCAGGGCGCGGGTAAAGGCGTCCTCATCGCCGTCCGCCTTGAGGCCGCGGGGCAGCGGCATCTGCATCATCAGCACGCAAGGCGTACCCTCCACGCGGATGCCCTGAGCCAGCACGGTTTCAAGCCCGGACGCCGCCTTGATGATCCGCATACCGCGGCCGTTGGCGTCCAGCGCAGGCACCTCTGCCACCTTGTCCAGCGGCTGCAGGGTTGCCGGGTCCAGCAGCCCTCTGCAGGGGTCTGCCAGTGTAACACAGTCAAAAAGCTGCTGCAGCGCGGCGATCTCCGCCTGCAGCTCGGCAATGGTGTAGTCCTGTTTCATATCGTTTCCTTCTGCCGGTTGCCGGCACAGTGCATCTTAGCCTTTGCATAATACATAGACAATTTTACCACACTGCGGCCCTTTTTCCAAGGATTGCGTTGCACAAAGATTGCAAGCTAAAACAGAAAAATATCCTACGAAGTCAACAAATTATCGGGCTGTACGGAAATACCGCTCCGACAGCTCGCGGATCTCACCGGCCAGCGCGGGGGTCAGCTTCTTTGCATCGGCGCGCCACTGCCAGTTGCCGCGGGCCTTGCCGGGTGTGTTCATCCGGCTGGCGGCAGGCTCCTCCAGCCAGTCCGCCAGCGGAATGATGGCGAGCGCCGCCGCGCTGGCCAGCACACCGCGCAGCAGGCCGCGCACGTTGCCCTCCCGCCCGGTCAGGGCAAAGTAATCGGTCGCCTGCTTACGCTGGGCGGCGGTCAGCTCCCCGGCAAACCAGCCGGCCAGCGTGTTGTTGTCATGGGTGCCGGGGTAGGCCACACAGTTGCGCGGGTAGTTGTGGGGCAGGTCCACGCTGTCCTCGCCGGTAAAGGCGAACTGAAGCACCTTCATGCCGGGGAAGCCGCTCTCCGCAAGCAGCTCACGGACCGAGTCAAACATCTCGCCCAGATCCTCGGCCACGATGGGCAGGCTGCCCAGAGCGTTGTGCAGTGCGCGGAACAGCTCCATGCGGGGGCCCTGCTCCCAGCGGCCGTTGCGGGCCGTGGTCTCCCCTGCCGGGATCGCCCAGTAGGTATCAAAGCCGCGGAAGTGGTCAATGCGCAGGATGTCATAGATGGACAGTGCATGGCGCACGCGGCTGATCCACCACGCATAGCCGGTTCGGCTGTGGTACTCCCAGTCGTAGAGCGGGTTGCCCCACAGCTGGCCATCCTCGGCAAAATAATCCGGCGGGCAGCCTGCTACGCGGCGGGGGCGGCCCTCGGCATCGGTCTCAAACAGTTCGCGGCCCGCCCATGCATCGGCGGAGTCCGCCGAAACATAGATGGGGATATCCCCCATGATGGCGATGCCCTTCTGCTTGGCATAGGCGTGCAGGACGCGCCACTGGCGGTCAAATTCATACTGAACAAACGCCCAGAATTCAAGCTCCTCGGCGTGCTCGGCGCGGAAAGCGGCCAGTGCCTCCGGCTCGCGGACGCGCAGGGCGCGGGGCCACTGCTGCCAGTCCACCATACCGTTGGCCTCCTTGATGGCCATGTAGAGGCAGTAGTCGGGCAGCCAATCGCTGCTCAGGAACTGGAAGCGGTACCAGTCATCGGGGTACGGGGTCTCAAAGCCGGGCACGGGGCGCTTTTTCAGGAAGTTCGCGTATGCCTTGCGCAGCACGGCGAACCGTTTCTCGTAGAGGGTGCTGTAATCAACCTTGGCGGCATCGCTGCCCCAGTTGATGTTCGCGTAGTCCTTTTGGGTCAGCAGACCATCGGCAGCCAGCAGGTCCAAATCAATGAAATAGGGGTTGCCTGCAAAGGCGGAACAGCTCTGGTAGGGGCTGTCCGCAAAGCCGGTGGGCCCTACGGGCAAAATCTGCCAGATCGTCTGGCCGGCCCCGGCCAGAAAATCCACAAAATCGCGGGCGGGCTTGCCCAGGCTGCCGATGCCGTACCCGCCGGGCAGGCTGGAGATCGGCATCAGAATACCACTGCAGCGTTTAAATTCCATAGTGTTTTTCCTCTTCTCTGTATGTATCGCCTTTCGGCGTTGTGTGCGGTTTGCGTTGCGATGGCTTCCCCCTCGGGGGGGGAGGCTTGGGATCACTCCGCCCCCAGCGCAGCCAATGCACCATCCACAAAGGCGGTGCGCTCGGCTTTGGTGTGCTTTTCGCTGCCCTGCAGGCTCAGCTCGTTGGCGGTCAGGGCCTCGGCGGTGGCCGCGTCAAGCACGGCACCGGGCAGGATGCCGGTACCGACCTGCTCGATCTGCATGGCCAACACCGCGGTCGAATCAGCAGCCGTGTTCCACGGCGTGACAACGCCAAGCGTCTCGGTCAGGGCATCCTCGCCCGCACCGTTGGAGTAAAGCCACAGCGCGGCGCTCTTGGCCGCCTTCAGCCCGGCGGCATCGGTGTCGGCGTTCAGGGCAAGGCAGCCCGCATCGGCCAGCACCGGGTAATCCAGCAGTCCGTCCAGATTATACTCCTCGGTCGTCAGGTCGCTGTCCTCAAAGTTGCATTTGAAGGGTATCAGCACCAGTCCGCTGCAGCCTTCACTGCCGCCGTCCGCCAGCAGGTCAGTCAGCTTGGCGCGGCGGAACACTGCATTTTCGGCGCTGTCGGCCATGTGGTCCCACTCCAGCGTGACGGCGCTGTAGACGCCGTTGAGCGGGCCTGTCAGCGCGTCTGCCGTGCGGCTACCATCGGCAGCCAGCAGCGCGGCTGTGTAGCCGGACGCCCGGTCCGCCGGGGCCGCAAAGACGCCGGTAGCCGTCACGCCGTCGGGGCGTGCCTCGGGCAGGGTGTAGTCGCTGCCGCTCAGCGTGACAGTTGCGGCCTTCGGCTCGTCCAGCCATGCGGAGAGCGTCTCTACAAAGTCGCTCCATTCCTCCCAGTCTGCGCCCTGCAGCGCTGTGAGAGCGCCGTCACCCAGCAGCGCGTTCAGCACCGCGCCGTTGGCCCAGTAGCCGTACAGGCTGCGCCCAAGCGGCAGGGTGCTGGCGTTCCCGGTAATGTCCGCCCGGGCGGCGGCCGCTGCCAGCAGCGTGTCGCTTGTGACATCCAGCAGGCTGCCGCCGGGGGCATGGTCGGTCAGCAGCAGATCCGCTGCGGCGGCATCCGCAGTCATCGTCAGCGTCACGCCCTGCGCCTCGGCATAGGCACGGGCCGCCGGGGCCAGTGCGTCCGAGGCATACACCGTCAGCGTCTGGGGGGCGGCGGTGGGTGCCGTCTCGATCGTAGCGGTATTTTCAACCGGCAGCACGGCCGTTTTTACATCAGCCAGCGAGCAACCCGCCAGCAGCAGCGCCGGAAGCACCAGCGCCGCAGATTTCATAATACGCATCGAATGGTTTTCCTCATAAGTGGTTGTAAAAATTCAGTCTATCCTTTATTATATAGGATAAGGCAGTTTTTTTCTACACCTGTTTTATGTTATAATAAGAAAAATCCCAAAAATTTGAAAGGAACTCCGGTTCGTGACACAAAAAATATACGAAACAGATTCTTATGTCCAAAGCTTTACCGCCCGGGTGCTGCAATGCAGCCCCGCCCCGGGCGGCTTTGCCGTTGTGCTGGACCGCACGGCCTTTTTCCCCGAGGGCGGCGGCCAGCCCTGCGACACCGGCACGCTGGGCGGTGCCCGGGTACTGGCGGTATCCACAGACGGCGAGACCGTGACCCACACGACCGATGCCCCGCTGCCCGAGGGCACCGAGGTAACCGGCTGCCTGAACTGGGCGGCCCGGCTGGACGCGATGCAGCAGCACACCGGCGAGCATATCCTGAGCGGCACGCTGCACCGGCTTTTTGGGGCCGAGAATGTCGGCTTCCACATCGGCAGCCCCTATGTGCGGATGGACACCAGCATACCGCTGACCGCTGCGCAGCTGGCCGAGGCGGAGGCCGAGGCCAACGCCGCCGTGCGGGCCGACACGCCGGTGCACTGCTGGGTGCCCGACCCCGAGGCGCTGGCCCGCACCGACTACCGCAGCAAAAAGGCGCTGGAGGGTCCTGTGCGGCTGGTTGAGGCCGGCGGCGACCGCTGCGCCTGCTGCGGCACCCACCTTGCCCGCACCGGTGAGGTCGGGCTGATCAAGATCATCTCCTACGCCCACTACAAGACCGGCATGCGGCTGGCCGTGGCCTGCGGGCAGCGTGCCTATGACGCTGCAGCAGCCTGCTGGGCGGACGCCGAGGCTGCCGGCCGGCTGCTCTCTGCCCCGGTCGGCACACTGACCCCGGCGCTTGCGCGCCTGCAGGCGGGCGAGGGCGCGCTCAAGGCCCGGCTGGCCGCCCTGCAGAACACCTTGGCCGATGCCTACGCCGCCGCAGCCGTACCCGGCGCACCGGCGGTGCTGTGGGTGGACGGCGCAGACGGTGACGGGCTGCGCCGCGTGGCGATGAGCATCGCCGCCAAGACCGGCGCCCCCTGCTGCACACTGGCCCCCGGCGGGCAGGGCCTTGCCTACGCTTTGGCTGCCGCCCCGGGCGGTGACCTGCGCGAGACCTGCAAGGCGCTGAATACGGCATTTCAAGGCCGCGGCGGCGGCAAGCCCGCCTTCTGTCAGGGGAGTTTAGCGGAAGGCAGTTTTGAACAAGTCAAGGCATTTTTGTTGAAAGCCTTCCCCTGAGGGGCAACGCGGCCTCTATTACTCGTTAAAGGGTTCCTGCCGCAAAGCCGCCCCTCATCAGTCACCTTCGGTGACAGCTTCCCCCGGAGGGGGAAGCCTTTACTCTACTATCATATAAGGAGATACCTACCATGCGTATGCGTTTTAAACCCTATGCCCGGCCGGAGCTGCTGGCCTGCGATTTCCATGTTCACGAGCCGCTGGCCCACGGCGGCCACTGGCATGAGCTGTACGCCCGGCCCGACCAGCCGTGGCACCTTGAGCTGGGCTGCGGCAAGGGTGGCTTTCTCGCCCAGATCGCACCAGCCCACCCCGACATCAACTATCTGGGCATCGACATCACCGACAAGGTGCTGATCCTCGCCAAGCGCAAGGTCGAGGCCGCCTACGCTGAGCGCGGCCTGCCCGCCGACAATGTAAAGATTGCCAGTCTGGACATTGAGCGGCTGGGCAACGCCTTCACGCCGGAGGACCGCGTTTCGCGCATCTACATCAATTTCTGCAACCCGTGGAGCAAGAATGCCGGCAGCAACAAGCACCGCCTGACCCACCCGCGCCAGCTTTTGCAGTATCGCCGCCTGATGGACGAGGGTGCCGAGATCTGGTTCAAGACCGATGACGATGATCTGTTCCGGGACAGTCTGGCCTACTTCCCCGCCGCCGGGTTTGAGATCACATGGCAGACCTTTGACCTGCACAAGGATGAGCCGGACTGGAACCTGCGCACCGAGCATGAGGGCATGTTCAGCGAGCAGGGCATCCCCATCAAGGCGCTGATTGCCCGCAAGGGCCCCGACAGCAGCGTGACCTGGGTCGAGCCCAAGGCGCTGGCCAGACAGCAGGAGGCGGAAGATGAATCTGACTGAGCTCGCCGTCAAGACGGTGTACTGGTTCTTCCTGTACGGGTTCATCGGCTGGGGCGTTGAGGTCGTCTACGCCGCCGTCAAGACCCATGCACTCGTCAACCGCGGCTTTCTCTGCGGGCCGATCTGCCCGATCTACGGCTTCGGCATGGTGGGGCTGGTCTACAGTGTCAACCTGATACCGCTGCCGGACAGCGGCAGCCTGAGCGCCGTGGCCGTCTTTTTCATCGGTATGGCGCTGACCACCGCCATTGAGCTGGTCGGCGGCTGGGCGCTGTTCAAGATCTACCACATCCGCTGGTGGGATTACTCCAACATGAAATTCAATCTGGGCGGCTATATCTGCCCGCAGTTCTCCCTGCTGTGGGGGCTGGGCAGTGTACTGATGATCAAGGTCTTTCATCCCCTGCTGGCCCGCGGCTCCAATCCGATGCCGTTCAAGGTCATGCTGATCCTTGACATTGTGCTGCTTCTTATCTTTGCGGTGGATGTCGGGGTCTCGACCGCCGCCGCCATCGGCCTGAACAAGTACCTGCGCGAAATTGACGAACTGCGCGCCCGTCTGCGCGTGACCAGCGACAAGCTGACCACCGTGCTGGGCACCGGTGCCATGACCGCCGATGCCGTGCTGGATGAGCAGAAGCTGCAGCTGGCGCTGGCAAAGCTGGAGGGCCGCGAGAACGCTGCCGAGCTGCGCGCCGAGGTCACGGCCCGTGTCAGCGACCTGCGCGACAAGCTGGCCGCTGCCGAGCATGACCACATCGGTGCGCGCCGCCTGCTGCGCGCCTTCCCCGGCATGAAGAGCCTGAAATACGGCGAGACACTGGCCACCACCCGCGCCGCCATGGTGCGCCTGCGCGAGCTGGCCGCCAATGCCAAGGAGAAAATCAAAAAGGCGTAAGCTTTTCAACAAAGTCGCCCCGGACCGTTAAAAGTCCGGGGCTTGTTTTATGCGTAAACGCCTTCCCCCGTGGGGGAAGGTGGCCGAGGCCCCGACCGAGGCCGGATGAGGGGCAGCGCGGCCTCTATTACCCGTTAAAGGGTTACTGCCGCAAAGCCGGCCCTCATCAGTCACCTGCGGTGACAGCTTCCCCCACAGGGGAAGCCTTTTGGCTTTTACGCCTTTTTCTTATCAAACGCAATTTGCAGCACCAGCCACGCCGCCACAAGGCTGACCAGTGAAATCAACCCCAGCATCTGCCAGGAGTGGGTCAGGTTCTCGACCGTGGCGTCATACATGGGGCCGTCCAGCCCGGCCTGCAGCCACGCCATGCGGCTGTTCAGATCGGTGGAGGCGCCCAGTGCGCCCATACCCCAGCGGCAGACAATGATGGTGGAGATCGTTGCCGCTGCGCCGGTCACGGTGAACATGACATTGCTGAATACGACCTGACCGATCATCAGCACCAGCACCGCCAGAATCGCGCTTTCGCCATTGCTGAAAAGCGCCGAGATCAGCAGTCCCACGCAGCTTGAGGAGAACATCGTCAGCAGCAGCGTGACGAAGATCTCGATGTCGGTCTCCAGCAGCAGATGGTTCTGCGGCACATGGACGATGGCCACAAAGCCCATCGCCAGAATGACCGACTGCAGGATCTCGATCAGAAAAAGGACCACTGCCTTGCTCAGCACGACCGCCGGCAGGCTGACCCCGACCGAGGCCTCGCGCAGGATGATCTCGCGCTCCTTACAGATCTCACGGTAGGAGTTGAGTGTGCCCATAAAGGTTGCCATCGCCGCCAGAATAAAAAGTGCCGTGCGGCTGCCAATGTTGACAAGGTTGGAGGTAAAGCAGTTGGGGTCGGCTGTCAGCTTGATGACCAGCACCATAAACGGCGATTGCAGCGCCAGACTGGCGAGCAGCAGCTTGTCGTTCCAGATCAACTGCAGGTTGCGCTGCACCAGCACGCCAAGCTGGCGCAGGAATTTCAAGATTTTTACTGGCTGCATCGCTTGTCCGCCTCCTGCGCCGCCTCCGGGCAGGCCGCCAGCAGGCGGTTAAACTCGGGGGTCGTAAAGTATTTTCTGCGGTAAAGCTCGACCTGCTCGGCGTCCCGCAGCTTTTCAAAAATATCGCTGGTCATCTCCACATCAAAGTAATCGTTCAGCTGCTCGGGCGCGCCGTAGTAGCACAGCACGCCGCCCACGCCCAGAAAAGCGATCTTATCGCAGAGGTTGATGTTGGACATGTTGTGGGTGACCATCAGCACCGTGCAGTTCTGGTGGCTCAGGCGGCGGCAAAGCTCCATCATGCTGCGGTCCAAATCGGGGGAAAGCCCGCTTGTCGGCTCGTCCAGAATCAGCAGCCGCGGGTTGGCCAGCAGTTCCATCGCAATGGAAACGCGCTTCTTCTGCCCGCCGGACAGCTTGGATATGTAGGTTTTTTCCCGTCCCTGCAGGTCCACCGCCTCGATGGCGTGGGCCACGGCGGCGGCGATCTCGGCCCGGGTAGCATCGTGGGCGATGCGCAGCTTGGCCGTGTAGGTCAGGCTTTGCTCCACGGTCAGGCTGTCGTGCATGATGTCCTTCTGCGGCACATAGCCCAGTGCCGCCTCAAAGGCGTTGCGGTTGGAGCCTGTGTCCAGCCCGTCAAACCGGACGCTGCCCGCCGTGCAGGGGGCTGTGCCGGTGATGCAGGTCAAAAGGCTCGACTTGCCGGTGCCGGAGCCGCCGACCAGCACCACAAAGCTGTTCGGCTCGACCTGAAAGCTTGTGCCGTCCACAATGTTCAACGGCTTGCCGGTGTTGGCATTTTTTACCGTTTTGTACACATTTACAAGCTGGATACTGATGCCGCTCTGGTGGGCGTGGTAGTGCAGCATCCCGCCCGTAAAGGCAAAAACCTGCGCAGGCACATTGATGACCGCCCCATTGCGCAGCACGGCGCGGCTGACCCGCACCCCGTCCAGATAGGTGCCGTTGGTGGAGCCGAGGTCGTGCAGCTCATAGTGGCCGTCCTTGTACAAGACCTCGCAGTGATGGCGGGAGACGCGGTCGCTGACCAGCTTGATGTCGCAGTCGTCCCCGCGGCCGATCAGCACCCGCTTTTTGCGGCGTATATCCACCTCGCGCAGGACGGCCTCGGTGGTCTGTTCTTTTATCGGGGCCGCGCCGTCACCCTGCACATTGGTGATCTCCTCCACGCGGAAGGTGATCTCCTGCGTGTCGGAGTTGCCGTCGGTGTTCAGCCCAATGACATCCCCCGCCTGCAGCACGCTGGTCTCCCCCGGCTCAAGATAGCGGTTGTTGTACCATGTGCGATAGTCGCTGGCACCGTCCGTCACGACCCAGCCATCCTTTTCATAGGAGACGGTAAACTGGTGGTCGCCGACACTGTTGCGGCGCAGCACATACTCACACTGCGCACTGCGGCCGAACCGGTAGGCGCCGGCGGGCAGCGTAATGCGCTGCTTGTTGCGCAGCTCGGTGATCAAAATGACGATCTCACTTGTCATGGCGTTGCCCCCTTACCAGTGGAATGCGCCGCCGCAGAGCGGCACAAAGGTAAGCGCCGCACCGCCGAGGCGGAGCGTTTCGCCGCCGGTCAGCGGGCTGGGTGCAAGGACCGCCTCCTCCCCGAGGTAGCAAAGCTCCTGCGAGGAGCCGGGCAGCAGCACAAAGCTGTTTTTCTCGGCATCGTAGACGACCACGGCCTGCCGGGCACTCAGGGGGGCATCAGCACTCAGGGTGATCGGCGCACCGGCGTCATCCAGCCCGAGAAAGCTGCGGCCGATGCCAAGGCGCAGGTCGCGGCCCCGTGCGGGCCCGTCCAGCACCACAAGCCAGCCTGTTACCGGCCCCGCCGGGGCGGCCGCCTGCGCAGCGGCAGCCGGCGGCTCTGCCTCGCCCTCATGGACGATGGCGTGATCCTTCAGCAGATCCGTGTTGCAGTAGGGGCACTCAGGGTACTTGTCGCTGTCATAAAAGTGGCCGTTTGCACATTTGGATAGCTTCATACTATATAACTCCTTTGGGGCGGTGCGCAGCTGCGCGGAAGATCGCAGGGGTCGATGCGGGCAGCCGTCCCTACAAAACCAGCCGCAGCGTCGTCTTTCCGATGCGCAGCGTATCGTTATTCTGCAGCCGATGCTCGCCGTCTATGCGCTCACCGTTGACATAGACCCGGGCACGATCCGTCAGGGGCTGCACCAGCAGTGAATCTCCCTGCACCGAGAGGGCGCAGTGCTGCGGGCAAAGCTTGCGGTCCGGCAGACAAAAATCACATTGGGCGGCATCGCTGCCGATGATGAGGCTGCTCTCGACCATGCCGGCCCAGCGGCTCTCGGCAATGGAGGAGCGCTGGCTCCAGAACAGCGTGACCCAGCGGCGCGGCAGGGCATCCGGTGCCCCGGCCCCGGCCAGCAGATGCTCGGCCTCCGCCTCCTGCTCGGCAGCACGGTCGCGGCGGCGCACCGCCCACCAGCTGCCGCAGAGCGTCAGCAGCAGCAGCGCACCAAGCACAAGCGGCACCCGGAACCGCGCAAAATAGAACTCCCTGTCCCGCGGCCAGACGACCACCCGGAAAGCGGTCGTATTGCGGCTGCTGCTGACATTGGCGGCGCTCATCCGGCTGGATACCCGGTTCAGCGCGACGGTATATTCGCCCTTATACAGCGGGTCGATCTGCAGCACCGCCGTGCGGCCGTCCTCCCCGATCTTGACCGAATGGACGCCGACACGCCAGTTCCATATGTCCTTGGAGCGTATCTCATACAGCTGGGTCTTGTCGGCATTCTCGTTGATCGGCTGGTTGAAGGTCAGCCGCAGCTGGTCGCGGCGCAGCGTTTCCACCCCGGTGACCTGAGGCTTGGCCAGCTTATGGCCCATGTAGACCGTCTGAGAGCTGCGGATAGCGCTGCCCAGCTGCGGCATGGCGAGCGTCAATGTTTCAAGCCGCTCACCGTACAGGCTTTCGGGGACCTCGGTGCGTATCTCAAGCGCCGTGGCAAAATAGGCATGCTTTGCCTTCAGCTCATCCCCCAGCCCGGCCGCCTCACAGAGAATCAGCCTGCCGCCGGACGCCTGCTGCAGTGTCTCAAAAAGCTGCGGCTTTTCTGTCATTAAATAGACATAGGCGGCCATGCCGATCTGGTCCCCGAAATCGCTGGCCAGCGTGCCGACCAGCGCCATATTCGTCAGCACCTGCCCGGCATCGGTCACGATCATCGCAGCCTTGCGCGGGGCCAGCGCCTGAAAATCACTTTGTATGTCGGTGTAGACCGCCGACACCAGCTGGGCACTATCCATGCGGCCCTCGGCCTGCTGCACGGCACCCAGCGCCTTGTACATCAGCGCTTTGTCGGAGGTCGCTGGCAGCACACACTCGGCCGCACCGGCCGTTGTGTAGAGCATAAGCTGATCGTCCGCGTCCATTGCGTTTATCAGCTTGCGCACGCCGCCCAGCATCGTGTAAAAGTCCGCAGCGGGCAGGTCGGCGCTGTTGTCCAGCGCAAGGATATAGCAGATCGGGTCGCTGGCCACCGCGACAGAGCGCACCTCCAGCCTGCGGTCCCCCAGTGTCAGCTCAGGGCCGGCCGCCTGCACCTTGATCGAGGAATAGGGGTTGCCGTCCCCGTCCAGCGCATAGAAATAGACATCCAGCTCCGGCACATTGACATAGACCTGCTCCATCCGGAAGGTCCCGGCACTGGTCATGCCAACGGTAGTGTCCGCCGCCGCGCCGTATGCGCAGAGCAATGCCAGCATCAGTGCCAGCGCTGCGCAGATGCCGAGCTTATGCGGTCTCATGGTTGCCTCCTGCTCCTCTTGCGGCCCCGCCGCAGCTCCCGGCGGGCATCGTGCGGCAAGGTCTTATACACCGATCTTTCTGTTCAGCGCGCGCAGGGCCATCACAGCCTTGCGGCGGCGCTTGGGCTGCGGCTTGCCCGGTGCCGCAGCGGGCACGGGCTGCGCGTCGTCCGGCTCATCCTCATCCGCCAGCGTAAAGCTGGGCATTACCGGCTTGTGGGGCACCGGCTGGGGCGGGGTTTCCTCGTCCAGAATCGGCTCCCCCTGCTGGCGCAGGATCGGGTAGGAGAAGATCGCACCGGGGATTTCGACCTCCTCATGCGGGTCGCCGGGCTGTTCCTTGGGGTCGGTGTCAAAATAATCCGGTGACGGCGTGATGACAGTGTTCGTCCTCGGCTCGGCATCGTCAAGGCCGGGGGCTACCACGCGGTTCGTACCCGGGTCTGCGGGCGCGGGCTGCGGTTCCGGCTCACTGCCGCGCAGCGCCGAGGCTGCCGCATCGACCTTGTTGGCCGAAAGATCGAGCTTCGGCTCGGCATCGGCCTCGGCCAGATCCTCCGTATGGGGGACGAGCGGCGCGCTCTGGCTGGCGTAGTCCTGCGTTTTTTGCAGCTCCTCGATCATTTTTGCAAGGTAGTCCATCATCTCGCCGCGGGTCTTTTCCATCTCGGTGATGCGGCTCTTGAGGTCCTGCAGCCGCAGCCGGTGGGCGTTCTGGATCTCCCGTGTTTCATCGGTGGCGGATTGGACCATCTTGCGCGCCTGCGCAATGGCCTGCTCGCGCGCCAGCTGGTCGATGGCCTCAGCCTTGAGGTTCGTATCCTTGAGGATCTTGTCGGCATCGTCGCGGGCCTGCTGGCGGATGCGCGCGGCATCGCCCTCGGCCTCGGCAATGACCTTATCGCGGTCGGCAATGACCTGCTGGCGGGCCTGATCATGGGCGCGGCCCTTGACCCGCAGCGCAGAGTTTGCCTCCTCACACTGCTCGGTCAGCTCCTTGTTTTCCCGCACAAGGTCGCTGTTTTTCAGGCGCAGCACATCCAGCTGGTTTGTCAGCGAGTGGTTGCGCTCCTTTGCGGTGGAATACTGCGTTTCCAGATTGGTGCGGTAGCTCTGCAGCTTGTCCACCTGCCCGGCCAGCGTTGCATTCTGGGCCGAAAGGTTCTGGTTCTGCATCACAAGGGTCTGGGCATGACGACGCAGGGCGTCATTCTCCTGCCGGACGGTGCGCAGCTCGGCGGCCGCCGCTGCAAGGTGCTGCTCATAATCGGCACAAAGCTCCCGCATTGCCTGACGCACATCGTCCGGCTCATACCCGCCGAAGCGCGCCTTGCGCATACCGCTCTGCTCTATGTAGTTGTCGATGTCAATTTTGGGCATTGGTGATTTCTCCCAAGTAAAAATTTACATATACTCGATTTTATTATATGCCATAGGGCGGCGTAAAGCAAGAGAAAAGCGCAAAAAAGCCGTCCCCTCAAGGGGGAAGCCTTTCAAACACAAAAACCGCCCGCTCCATTGCGGAGCGGGCGGCGAAAAGCCTAATGGTTCAGTTCAAATCAAGCGTTAGCCTGAGAAGCAGCAACAGCACAGGCGACAGTCATGCCGACCATCGGGTTGTTGCCGGCGCCGATCAGACCCATCATCTCAACGTGAGCCGGGACGGAGGAGGAGCCAGCGAACTGGGCATCACCGTGCATACGGCCCATGGAGTCGGTCAGACCATAGGAAGCGGGGCCTGCAGCGACGTTGTCGGGGTGCAGGGTACGGCCCGTGCCGCCGCCGGAAGCAACGGAGAAGTACTTCTTGC